>Ga0209541_10000397_pt1 | contig 84943 bp, 97 predicted proteins | sample RifCSPlowO2_01_FD_184027 | JGI IMG/M metagenome (GOLD analysis project Ga0209541, IMG submission 184027) | Groundwater microbial communities from Rifle, Colorado - Rifle CSP2_plank lowO2_0.1 (SPAdes) (version 2) | ecosystem: Environmental > Aquatic > Deep subsurface > Groundwater | place... | reverse complement strand
CTGGAAATTATTATTTTTAATTTTTTAATGAATATTTCGTTATTGGATTTTTGTTAATGTAAAATCAGCAACACATGAAAAAACATAAGTTTCATCTGCAAAATAAATCCTCGAAAATGGAGTTTTGTATTCTTCTAAACAAACAATGGTACCAGAACAAGAGTGATGGTGCTCAATAATTTAATCAAAACGTGCAAACTTGGCCCTGCTGTATCTTTAAATGGGTCTCCGATTGTGTCGCCTGTGACAGCTGCTTTATGGGCATCAGAGCCCTTTCCGCCGTGCTCGCCTTCTTCAATCAATTTCTTTGCGTTGTCCCATGCGCCTCCGCCGGTGTTCAGCAACAAAGCCATCAGGATTCCGGAGATTGTGGCCACCATCAGGTAAGCTGCTACTGCCTCATAACCCAATACCACACCCACAATAACAGTAACGACAACAACCAATAATCCAGGCAAAACCATTTCCTTCAATGAAGCCTTTACACAAATGTCAACAACTCTTGCATAATCCGGCTTCTCTTTTCCGGTCATTATTCCTTTCTTGGTTTTCCATTGCCTCCTGACTTCATTGACTATTGAATAAGCTGCATCGCCTACTGCTTTTATGGCAAATGCGCTGAAAAGGAAGATCAGCATTGCTCCCAGAAGAGCGCCTACAAAAACATGAATCTTTGCGATGTCAACTGCAACAACCTTAACGCCAAGGTGCTTTGCAACATCATCAAGATAAGCTGTGAACAGCAGGAATGCTGCAAGCCCTGCGCTTCCAATCGCATATCCCTTTGTCAAGGCTTTTGTTGTGTTGCCGACAGCATCAAGCTTGTCAGTTCTTCTTCTTACTTCATTGCCCGACTTGCTCATAGACGCGATTCCTCCGGCATTGTCTGTTATAGGGCCGAAATTATCCATTGCAAGAATATAAGCTGCTGTAGACAGCATGCCCATTGTGGCTATTGCTGTCCCGTACAAGCCGCCGTGGTCAACTCCTGACATTTTTCCAAAATAGAATGATGCAATCAAAGCAACAGACAATACAACTACTGGCAGAACAGTTGCTTCCATAGCTACTGCAAATCCTGAAATTATGTTTGTTGCATGCCCTGTCAAAGATGCCTTTGCAATGCTTTTAACTGGCCTGTAAGTTGATTCTGTGTAGTAAACTGTTATCCATACAATCAATATGCTTGTTACAATCCCAACAAGCCCTGAGTAGAAAAACCAGTATCCTGTGCCTGGCAGAAGCCATTTTGTTGTGAAATAGAACACAACTGCTGCTAGAAAGCTTGTTATATAATATCCCCTGTTCAATGCAGCCATAGGGCTTTCATTCTCATTTTTCAACTTGACTGTCATTATTCCAAATATGGTAGTTATCAATCCAAAAGCCCTTACAACAAGCGGGAATAGAACTCCTTTTAAGCCGAAAATAGGGAATAATGCGACTCCAAGAATCATTGCTCCAATGTTTTCAGCTGCAGTGCTTTCAAACAAGTCCGCGCCTCTTCCTGCGCAGTCTCCAACATTATCGCCAACAAGATCTGCTATGACAGCAGGGTTTCTTGGATCATCTTCAGGAATTCCTTTCTCTACTTTTCCAACCAAATCTGAGCCGACATCTGCTGCCTTTGTGTAAATTCCGCCGCCAAGCTGCGCAAACAAAGCAACAAATGATGCCCCAAACCCATATCCCACAATCAAAAACGGGACTTCCTCGGCAGCAAGCCCAAGGCTGAATAGGTAGTATATTACTGCAACTCCAAGCAAAGACATGGCAACTATGACGATGCCTGAAACAGCTCCTCCCCTGAAAGCTGTGACAAAAGCCTCGTTCATGCTTCTTCTTGCCGCGCTTGCCGTCCTTATATTTGACCTCACAGCAACCCACATGCTGAAAATGCCTGCGAATGCAGAGCTTGCAGCTCCGAACAAGAATGAAACAGCTGTGCGCCAGCCGAGATTGGTGTTTTTTGCAAAATAAGCATAAGCAATGAATATAATGATAGACATGAGAACTGACATGACTGCTATTGTTGTATACTGCCTCTTGATAAACGCCTCTGCGCCGATCTTGATTGCGTTTGCGACTTCCTGCATTGCTGGGGTTCCAGAGTCTCTTTTAAGAACGTTTCTTGTAAGCCAACCGGCAAAAAGCAATGCCAAAACGCTTATCGCAATAACAATACTCAACAAATCCATATTCTATGGGAAAATTAAGGTGTTTATAAAGGTTTTTGTGAAGCCTGTTTTTAGCCCTCCAAAATAGTAAATACAAGTTCGTGGTTGCATGGAAATTATACTTTCTTCGACTTTGTATATAAAATCGCCATCGGACTTATAAGTTATAAACGCATAAAGGTGATCTAATGGTCTCGAAACTATTAACAAGTAAGATAGAGGACTATGATTCCAGAAGGAAAATAAGACATGAAAGGGAAATAGATAAAAATTTGAAATGCAAAAACTGCTGGAAGAACAAAGAAAGGTATTGCAGGAATGGTATAATACTTCAAAATTAAACTGTAGGATCAAAATCTAAGAACATTTATATAGTATGTATTCTTCATTTTTGATATGGAAAAACCCGATATTAACATTCCCAGATTAACAAAAAACGAACAAAAAGTGTTGAAAAAGATAATATATGAAGCTAAAACTCCTGATTTAGAGATAGCCCAAAAAATAGGTATTTCTCAGCAAGCCATTTTTAAGATTAGGCACAAACTTGAGAGTGTAGGAATAATAAAAGGTTATATGCCCATAATCGATTTCAAAAAAATAGGGGTTGGAACACTGGTTGTTCTAGGTATAAAATTCACCAGATACATCTGGGAAAAATATTCAGAGGAGCAAATTTCCGAAAGAATACAAAAAATTCCTGAAGTAATAATTTCTTATCGTATCCCTGAATCAAGGATATCCCATTTACTGATAATGGGGTTTAAGGATATGGATAGTAAAGATAGGTACCTTATGAAATTACAGTCAAAATACGCAAAAGAAATAGAAATAGTGCATGTGTACCCTTTTTCAGTCGATAGGATTATTAAAGCAAATCATATGGGTCTATTAAACCTAATTCTTGACAAGAAAGAATCTCTTTCAAATGAGTTTTTTTTGGATTAATAACTACTTTCTAAGCCCTTTTAGTTAATTTTCACTACCCTAGATTGTTATAGTTCTTATGCGTAATACAATTGTGGTTAAAACATCTAGGACAATTATTTGCAAGCATTGTAAGAAGCAAATTAACGGCAAGGCAAAACTTGTTGGACTTGCGTTTATATGTCCTTATTGTGAAAAACCAAGTGAAGAGATTACTTAGAAAATAGAAAAGGAAAAAGTGGTGATAAAAATGTTATATGAAGATGGTACAGGCAGGCTTTGGATGCCTGAAGACATAGATGAGTTTCAACCTTGGGAGATTGAGGAGAAAGGAATTCACGTTGTACAAAACATGGACTCGTATTAAAATGACGAATCTTGTACAGAAAAAACCAAATACTTGCAAAAAATCATTTGACATACTTCGATATTGGGTTTCTTTCCATAGAGGTGGGTTTGAATACTTAAAGGATAATTTTGGAGATAAGCAAAAATTGTGAAATTAACTAAATGTTGAAATAAAATAAAGTAGGAGGTGAGTAACCATGCTAAGGATAATAGAAGAACAAAAACCAGTAGAGGAAAAAGAGGAAGTTAAAGCGTAAAGAGTGGGAAAAACTGGCTGAGAAAAAATAAGGAATGAGATTTTTTCTCTTCCTTATTGTGCAATAAATAAGTTAATTAAAATGCAGGAATCAAAATTAGATTATATTTATGAAAATTGATGAAAGATGAGATGAGGCTATGAAAATGAAATCGATATATGAAGACGCGCCAAGGAATATAGTCCAGAGGGATGATTTTCAAGACAGCTTGGATTTTTTCTATGAGAGATACTTGGATTATTTCCCCAAGGACAGAGTTTGGTAGCTAAATGAACATCAATAACAGAAAATTCACATGTTACATAAAAATATAGATGATGTTTTCAGTATGCAATAAGGGAAAAACATGATACAAATAGTCAAGAAGTGCTTGACAGTCTGCCAATAGCAGACAGGCAGTGTGCACTATTGAAAGCAAAAAAATTATGGGGAGAGAGTCTGCAATGCTTGAACCAGAAGATACGGCAAAATTTGTATTCGTGAACTGCCAAATCTTTGCAAATTACTGGAACCTCAATCATTATATAAAAAATATGCAAGAATCAAAAGTCATTGCCACGTTAATACTTGTAAAAGCATTGAGAATAAATGAAGACTAAAATGAACAAACTAGAACACGGATTTGTGGTTGTGCCATTAAACCCAAATGCAGTTATAAAGACAACAATGTGTAACACCTGCGGAAAAAATACGGTAGCAATTGCCCACAATGGGCAGCTGCTATGAATGTATGGAAATATTTCCTGTTGAAAGAATGGAACAGGATATAGGTTTGACTTGGTAATCATTTTACAAAGTGATAACTTGAATGCAAAGGTGTAAAAATGGAACAAAAAATATTTAGTAAGAGGTCACATAACTTTGGAAACGAAACTCTAAGAAGTGAATTTGATAGTTTATTTGATATTAATAGCATAGTCGATAAAAGAAGGCGTGAACAAATGGACAATAGAATATGGTAAATTTCCTTTTATGCGAAAATATCCTTTCTTAGTTTTTATCAAATATGTTTTTGCAGTGATTATTTTCTGAAGAAACTAACCCTACTTAAAAAAATGTAGTAAATTGGAACTACAACATATATAACCAAACTAACCCATAAACTGAAAAATGAGATTAAGATTGAAATACTTGCTATAATTGGAGCTACAAGAATATTCTTCTTAATAGTAGAAATTACCACTGGAGTTGCATCTTTAATTACAATACGATGAAAGTTAACATACCACCAGTGAAAATAGCTCAGAATTCCTACGAGAATAATGTTAATTCCATAAAATACAATTGAGAACTGCTCACCCAAGTAACGTCCAAGAATTCCTGTGGAGAACGGAGTCAAAGCAATAAACATAAGAAAGAATATGTTGATCCAGAGAAAATATTTACTAGAAGATTTAATATAATCATATTGTATGTGGTGTTCAATCCAGTAAAACCCTAAGATAATAAAACTAATGACATAGATAAGTAAATGTGGCCAGATGTTAGAAATCACATTTAGTATATTAAAGTTAGAAATGGATTTGAATATATCTGAAACTCTCAAATCAAATGCAAGAAGTGTCATAGCGATTGCGAAGACACCATCAACAAGTGCTTCAACACGTTTTGTACTTGAATATTCTATATGGGTCATATTGTTATTTTATTTACAATATATAAATATGTTTCGTAATACATACTATCCTTCAAATTATTTTTAAGAAAGATAAGTTTAAATAACTGAACAAAAACATAAATATCATGTCCAAAATAAAACGAGGATGGCATAATCCGACAAAGTATATGGCACAAAAAACTGATGGAAAATGCCCATATTGCAACAAACACGTCAAATCGTTGGAAAGTCATGTCCATGACAAACACAAAAGAGAAAAATTAATTAAGAAAAAATAACTTCCCCATCGTCGTATCGTTTCATTCTCGTCAAGAAAGTCCACAATCTTTTTATATTCTATGCTATTTTTCCGTCGATGATGATAACAAATTTGAAAATGTTAGACTATGGAAAAAATGTAGAGTAAAGCTTTTATCTATAAAGGAAGAAGGTATATTTTGATTGCACATCCACTCTAAAATAGTAAAAATTATATGTACCAAAGCTAAAATATTGTAAAATGCTCGAATTTGTCAAAAATCGACAAAATTTATTATCAATAGTATCGATTTTTGAGCATGATCGAAAATGAACGAAAATACTAACGATGAAATCAATATGTCCATAGGCAGTAGGCTGATGGTTCATTTTCGACATATCAAGAAAATATTCAAAAATGAAGAGCAGGAAGAGAAAAGAGCAATTGAAATAAACATAAACAGCCTGGAAGAATGGCTGGATGAGAAATCCAAGCCGCTTATGGAAGATGTAACCCATAAAACAGATGAAATCCTGATGAGGGTCAACGAGGAGCTGCAAAGGGCGAGATTCAACGTCGAGGCCCTGGAGAATGCGAAGCTGCAGAACCCAAACATACCTTTCAAGGCAAAGCAATACATGGAAGGCAACAGGAAAGCTTATGCCCGGTCTTTAAACTCCTTTCTTGGGCATATGGAAATAAACAACAAGGACTACCACTATCTTCTTGAATTCTGCAGGCAGTTTGATGAGCTGGCAAACGACCTCAGCAGGGGAACATTGAGAAGCTACACGATATTGCAGGAATTCTTCGCCCATGAAACTAAAAAGATTGCCCAGAACTTAAAGAGTTTCGACACATTGTTCAAAGAGCTGGATTCTGCGCTCAAAAATGAGAAAGTAGTGGCTGTCACCAAAACAAAGGAGAAAACTGAAGCTTTGAAGTCAAAAATCAGGCAAAAAATAAATCTTGACCTGGACTTCAAGACTGTTGAAGTTGCCCTGAAGCTTGCAAGCGATGAAAAGGAAGCCATAATGGCCGAGATAGCTGATTTCAGCAAAAGCGGCGAGCATGCCAATTTTGCCAATCTGAATGAGGAAAAAAAAGCAAAGGAAAAGAGCTTTTACGAGAGCCAAAGCGGCATCCTGCAGAGCTTTTCCGTGCTTGAGAGACCGCTGAGAAAGTATTCCCACATCGCCTTCGAGCATGAAGAGGCTGTGCTGGACTACCTGAAATCCCCAATTGACGCCATGGTCAGCGACAAGGAGATGATGATCGTGAAAATTCTGGGCAATCTCGAGGCCATGCTGAAGGAGAACAGGCTGCAGGTTGACGAGAGAAAAAAGGAAAAAAGCATTGAGGAGATAAAAAAGATAAACAGCGGGTTTATCGGCAGTTTTGTGAAAAAATATTTCTCATTCAAGAACGAGATGAAAGGGATCGAGGACAGGATAAACGCAACCAAAGTCGCAGAAAAGCTTAGGGATTTCAACCAGAAGCTTGAGGATACAAATTCCAGGATCGAGAAGGACAGCGGGGAATGCGACAGGCTGAAGAGGGATGTTGCAAGAACAAGCAGCCTGATTGAGAGCCTGAAAAGCGAGATTGAAGGCAGCATTGCGGAGATCTTCAATGAGGATGTAAGGATTAGTGTTTAAATTTGCTGTAATTTAATTCCAAGGCTTTTATCCCCGGCAATTTTTTTCCTTCAAAGAACTCCAGGAAAGCCCCCCCGCCGGTGCTCACATGCGTCAGCTTGCCGGCATACCCGAATTTTTCGGCTGCGGCAGCCGAGTCGCCCCCTCCCACAATGGTTGTAGCTTTTATCTGAGTCAAGAATCCTGCTATTTCCCTTGTGCCCACAGCAAATTTGTCAAATTCAAAAACGCCCATGGGGCCGCTCCAGACAACTGTTTTTGCATCTTTCAGGATTTCCCTGTACAACTTTATGGTTTTCGGGCCTATATCGAGCCCCATCCAGCTGTCAGGAATATTGCCTGCATCAACAACTTTTGAGTTCGCATTTGCGTCAAATTTGTCTGCAACCATAACATCAACAGGAAGCACAACTTTCCTGTTCTGCAATATCTTTTTGGCCAGATCAATGAATTGCTCCTGAACTTTTGAATTTCCGGTATTTCTGCCTTGTGCCTTAAAGAAAGTGAATATAATAGCGCCGCCAAGCAACAGCCTGTCAACCCTCGCCAATAAATTTTCCATTATATTTATCTTGTCAGCAAATTTTTCGTCCCCTAATTTTGCCCCGCCTATTATAGCTATAAAAGGCCTGTCAGGAGCTTCCATTGCCTTGCCCATTATTTTTATTTCCTTCTCAACAAGAAGCCCCGCTGCTGATTTCAGATATTTTGTTACTCCGTAAGTAGAGGCATGAGCCCTGTGGCATGTGCCGAATGCATCGTTTACGTACAAATCTGCCAGTGCCGCCAACTGCCCTGAAAAACCTGCATCATTTGCCTCTTCCTCCGCATGAAACCTGAGATTTTCTAAAACGATTACATCACCATCACGCATTTTCATTACTTCATTTTTGACATTATCGCCTATACAGTCATTCAGTTTTTTCACCTTTTTATTCAATAGCTGCCCTAATCTGTGCGCAACATTGTCCATCCTCAGCGAGTCCATAACTTTCCCATCCGGCCTGCCGAGATGGGAGCATAAAATAACTTTCGCGTTTCTTTCCAGAAGGGATTTTATTGTAGGCAGCGTCTCCCTTATTCTTTTGTCATCGGCAACATCCTTGGTTTTTTTATCCAATGGCACATTAAAATCAACCCTTACAAGAACCCTCTTGGATTTTACATCTATATCATTCAAGGTAAAAAATTTTTGCATAAGAAAAGCTAATACGTTTTTGTTTTAATGCTTTTTGGTTTTAAGAAATCCAGTTGCCAATCCGCTACACCATCATCGGCACAGCCACTATCGCAACAATAGACATCAGCTTTATCAGGATATTCAATGAAGGCCCTGCTGTGTCCTTGAACGGGTCGCCGACTGTGTCGCCGACAACCGCAGCCTTGTGTGCATCAGAGCCTTTTCCGCCAAAATTTCCAGCCTCAATGTATTTCTTTGCGTTGTCCCATGCGCCTCCGGAGTTTGCCATGAACAAAGCAAGCGAGAATCCGGTAACTATCGAGCCGACAAGCAATCCGCCTAAAGCTTCAAGGCCGAAAAATTTACCCATTATAATTGGAGCCAATATCGCAAGCAAAGAAGGCGCAATCATCTGCTTCAAAGCGCTTCTTGTGCTTATCGCAATGCATTTGTTATAATCGGGCTTTGCTTTTCCCTGCATAAGACCCTTTATTTCCCTGAATTGCCTTCGCACTTCCTCTACAATTCCCTGCGCCGCATTTCCGACCGCCTGCATTGCAAAAGAGCTGAACAAAAATGGAAGCATTCCTCCGATGAACAGCCCGATTATGACCTTCGGATCAGAGATGCTCATCACGCTTATTTTTGTGATTTGCGTGAAGCTGGCAAACAAGGCCAAAGCAGTCAAGGCAGCAGAGCCGATTGCAAATCCTTTTCCAATTGCAGCATTAGTGTTGCCAACAGCGTCAAGCAATTCCGTCTTTTCCCGGACATCTTTTCCAACTTTAGCCATTTCAGAGATTCCTGCTGCATTGTCAGCTACTGCACCATAAGTCTCAATTGCAAGTGTAAATCCAAGCGTTGCAAGCATTCCCACTCCTGACATTGCAATTCCGTACAAGCCTGCAAAATTGTATGCTATCAAAACCGCCATTGAAACTGCCAGCACCGGAATTAATGTGGACATCATTCCCACTGCAAGCCCCTGTATCACATTTGTACCTGCTCCGGTTTTTGCCGCGACAGCAATGCTTTGCGTCGGCCTGTGGCTGTTCGAGGTGCAATACTGGGTGAACAGCCCGATTATGACGCCTGCAATCAATCCGGATAATGCCGCATAGAAAATACCAATGTCCAAGCCACGATAATTTATATACGCAAATGACAGAATTGCCGCGATTATTGTGCTTGAATACAGCCCCTTGTTCATTGCGCTGAAAAGATGCCTGTCATCTTTTGCCCTCACAAAAAGTACGCCGATAATTGAGGCGATTATGCCGAGGCCCGCAAGCATCAGGGGAAGGACAAGGTATTCTTTTGAATTAAAAGCCAGCAATCCTATGGCCATTGCTGCAACTATGCTGTTGACATAGCTCTCAAACAAGTCAGCGCCCATGCCAGCAACATCCCCAACATTATCCCCCACATTGTCTGCTATGACAGCAGGATTTCTGGGATCGTCTTCCGGAATGCCTTTTTCCACCTTGCCTACTAAATCTGCTCCGACATCAGCAGCTTTTGTGTAAATTCCGCCGCCAACTCTTGCAAACAATGCAATTGAAGAAGCGCCGAAGCCGAAGCCGTAAATTATGTTTGGGTCGTTAAAAGCCAGATATAAGATTGAAACGCCTAAAAGCCCGATGCCAACAACACTCATGCCCATGACAGCTCCTGAATAGAAAGCAATTTTCAAGCCCTCTCCAATGTGCTTTTTTGTTGCTTCTGTTGTCCTTGCATTTGATTTTGTTGCTATTCTCATGCCAATGTTTCCTGCCAAAGCAGAAGAAATTCCTCCAAAAATGAATGAGATTGAGATTCTTGCATCAATGAAAAAATACAATATTAATGAAACAATAAGCAAAAAAACAGATAATACCTCATATTCCTTTTTTAGAAATGTTAAAGCGCCTTGATGGATTATTTCAGAGATTTCCTGCATCTTTGCAGTGCCGGCAGGCTGTTTTAAAATAATCAAAGATAAAACCAGCGCAACAAGAAGCGAAAATAAGCTTATGCCAATAACATATTCAAGCATTTTACACCTCTTTTTTATTTTTCAATATTTAGTTTTTGGAATGTTTTTGTTAATGTAGGCACTTATATTTTTACTTATTGTAACCTTTCTCACATGACGCATTAATTTTAACTTTAACAATATGCGACCCATGCACTGCTATCAATAATGGGTGCCCCGCATACTTCTGTAATGCTTTATTCCTTAATTTAATAGCATATTAGCGCAAACGGGTTACCTCCTTATTGCTTGCGTAAAGAGGTCGTTTCGTTGATTTTGAAAATTTCGTTATTGATTTTATTTAGCTTTTCCTTTAACTCTTCCCTTATATAGCTTTCTATCCTTCCTGACATGTTTATTCCATTCTGCTTGCAATAACTCCTGAATTTGTTGAACAGTTCTTCATCTATTGTGAAAGAAACTTTTGTTTTGTAATTGAGTTTTCTAAGTTTGCCTGTTCTGTCGAGTTCTTCAAGCGCGACAATCATGTCTTGGTTTTTTGCTATTACTTCTTTTGCCTTTTCAAGGAACGATGGCATTTTTTATAATCCTCATTAGCTTGTTTGTATCTGTTATGTTTTTCTTTGCTATTTTCCAAACAATTTTTGTTAATTTATCTTTATCGTAATCTAAACCATTGTCTTTAAAATATGTTGCTATAACTATTATAGCCGTTCTTTTGTTTCCATCTTCAAAGCAATGTTCAACAAGCAAGCTTCTGGCAATATGGCTTAATTCGTAAAGCCAGCTTTTGTGTTTTGCTGTTGACAATGCAAAGTCCAAGCTATCTTCATTTTGTAGTTTGCCATTGCTTCCTACTTCCTGGTTTATTCCAATTAAATCTTTTTTGTTTAAGTTAATTTTATCCATATTTGTATAGATAAATATAGATAATTAGTATATAAATGTTTCGGTTTTGAAAGAAAAATACAATTTAATTCCTAGCCTTAATCCAAAAATAAAGGTAAACAAAAAACCCCAGAACTAACAAGAAATTTATTACTGTAAATATCACAACAGCCCACATTATTGATTTCTGCTTTTTGGATTTTTCCACAAGAAGGAAATTTCATTGTCCTTTTAATAAATTTTGGTAGAATTGCCAAGCTGATTCCATGATTGCTGCTATTTCATTAGAGGACAATGAACCCAAACCATGAGTGGGATTTTCGATTGGCATTCTTCTTCCGGTTGGCCTGCCTGAAATCATAACAGAATCTGCTGGCTTATCATCCAAAGGCCTGACTGAATGAAAATAGTTAGGATGCTCCATGCTATAGTATGAGCCCGGCATAAGTATGGACTTGCCTAAAATCACGGGCTCTAAACCCTCGCCATAGCCTGTTACCATTTCATATCTGCCAGCTAACATGCGCATTGCTGCAGCCCATGTGTGGGGGTGCATATAAGACTCTCCTTCCGCGCATGGATGTATCCTATGAAGGCTCAGCCTATAACCGTCAAATAATCCGTCAAGCAACCCATCCAAAGGACGCCAAACCCGCTGAACTCGTGGCTTTTCATAAGTGATGTCCAATGTTTTCCATGCTGCCTCATCTTCAATCAGCTGAATAATTAGTTTTTCTGCTTCTTGCAGAGCAGCCATAGTATCTGGAAATGTCATAAAAAGACATAATCATACCAATATAAATATTTTTTTATAGAGAATTATGCCGCCTTCGCCTTAATCCTCTTCATCCTGAAAATATTCTCTCGTTCCATTTCCTCCAATCTTAATTGAATGAACGCTTTTTGCCTGTCCAGATTCGGGATTACGACAAATTCCAATCCATTTACCCTTCGTTTTGTCTTTTCGATCTCATTTAATAATTTTCTCATTGAAGTCTCGACTTCCGCCGCAAGAATTATTTTCTCGACAACTTTTTCATAAGCGGATGCGGCCTCATCTATTGCAGACGAGTTATAAATTCCATAGCCCCTTTCGAGAAATGCCTTTTTAACCTCTGATGATTCGATCTTCGGGACTTTGACCCCCATTATGTTTTTCGTGGTGAGCTTCACGTCAGGAATGTCCTTGATTGCCATTGCGATTGATTTTACTTTCAAGTCCCCTTCAAGGACTCTTGCTATGCTGATTTTTTCCAGGGCAATCCTGTATTCCTCGACAAACTCCTGCCTTAATGTCTTTGCTCTTTTCAGTATTTCAAAAAATTCAAGGATCAAGCCGTCTCTTTTCTTCTTCAAAAGAGAATATCCAGATTTGGCTAATTTAATCTGCTTTTTGATTCTTAACAATTCGCTTCTTGTTGGTTTGACGTCTTGCGGCATTTTTAAAGATTAATTGTTTTTTTTTAAAATAATTTTTAGTAATGAGTTTTTTCAGTAATTGGGTTTTATTGGATTTTTGTAATGGGTTTAGTCGCTTGCGCCGCGCGCTTTATGTATTGCTTTCTGCCTGCGCTGGACAATTAGCGCAATTCCAATAACTAATTTTTCAATAATAAAATCTAAAATAATCAAAATACAAATTTTACTGCTGCTTGTGGTATTTCTTCCTTAATTCAGGGCTTATTCTTGTAAGCTCGTTTTCCGGGAATGCTCCCAATAGCTTCCAGCCCAAATCCAGAGTTTCTGCAATGCTCCTGTCCTCGTCCCTTCTCTGCCTCACGAATTTGTCCTCGAATTCGGCAGCAAATCTCAACAGCCTTTTGTCCCTATCGCTAAGGGCATCTTCTCCAACTATAGCAACCAGCCCCCTTAGGTCCCTGCCTTCGGCATAAGCAGAATATAGCTGGTCAGAAACCTGCTTGTGGTCTTCCCTTGTCCTTGTCGGACCAATTCCTAAATTCATCAATCTTGAAAGCGAAGGCAAGACATCAATGCTCGGGTAGATTCCCTTCCTGTGCAGTTCTCTTAGCAATACAATTTGTCCTTCTGTGATGTAGCCTGTCAAATCAGGGATTGGGTGTGTGATGTCATCGCCAACCATTGTAAGAATAGGCAATTGCGTTATGCTTCCTTTTTTGCCTTTAATGACGCCTGCACGCTCATAGATTGTTGCGAGATCTGTATACATATAACCTGGATAGCCTCTTCTTCCAGGAATTTCTTCACGGGCAGCGCCTATTTCGCGCAGGCTTTCGCAGTAATTCGTTAAATCCGTAAGTATGACAAGAACATGCGCATCATGCTCATAAGCAAAATACTCTGCTGCCGTCAATGCCATTCTTGGTGTCACTAATCTTTCGACTGCAGGATCGTTTGCAAGGTTAAGGAAGACAACGCTTCTTTCCAGGGCTCCTGTCTGCCTGAAATCATTTATGAAATACTGCGCTTCTTCATTTGTGATGCCCATAGCAGCGAAAATGACAATGAAATTTTCCTGCTTTCCCACTACTTTTGCCTGCCTTGCAATCTGCAATGCAATCTCGCTATGGGGCAGCCCGGAGCCCGAAAATATTGGTAGTTTTTGGCCTCTGACAAGGGTATTCATGGCGTCTATTGTTGAGATTCCGGTCTGTATAAAATCATGGGGGGAAGATCTTGCATAGGGGTTTATCGCGGCACCTATTATGTCAAGGCGCTTTTCCGGGATGACTTCCGGACCGTTGTCAATCGGCTTGCCCGAGCCGCTCAAGACGCGGCCGAGCATATCCTTTGAGACATTCAGCTTCAAGGTGTCTCCCAGGAACTTAACTCTCGTGTCCACATCTATTCCTGCCGTGCCTTCAAAGACCTGGACAACCACTATATCATCGCTTGTGTCCAAAACCTGCCCGTTTTTTATTTCGCCGGTCGGCAAGGCAATCCTCACTATGTCGGCATAGCCGGTAGGCTCTGTTTTTTCCACAAAAATCAATGGGCCTGCAACCCTTGTTATGGTTTTGTATTCCTTCATTTTGTTTTAAAGCGATTTAAACTTTCAATTCCTTTTCCATGCTGCTGTTCAGCTCATTGAGCAGCTTTTCGTAATCTTTGACGAATTTCACTTCACTTAATCTGTCCTTGGATTTTACCGCAAGTATGTGCTGAAGCTTGGTGCCGGAGTCCAAGGCATTATTGGCAAGCCTTGAAAATTTCTGGATTGATTTCATCATCAGGTATGTTTTTTTCAATTCCGAGTAGGTGTCAATGTCGTGGAAAGCGTTCTGCTGCAGTATGACTTCCCTGATTAGCCTTGCAGTGAGCAGGGTAAGCTGCTGTTTTTCAGGCAAAGCGTCTGAGCCGACAAGCTGGACTATTTCCAGCAATTTTTCCTCTTCCTGCAGCGTGCTCATCATCTCTCCAACCAAGGATGCCCAGTCAGGCGCCACATTTTTTGCAAACCACGGCTCTAAAGTACCCAGGTATAATGAGTAGGATGTCAGCCAGTTTATAGACGGGAAATGCCTCCTCTGAGCCAATTTTGCGTCCAGAGCCCAGAAAACTTTTGTGACTCTGAGCGTGCTTTGGGTGACGGGCTCTGAAAAATCTCCTCCTGGAGGGCTTATGGCTCCGATAACCGAAATGCTTCCCTCTTTTTTCGTTCCGAATGGTATAACCCTGCCGGACCTTTCGTAAAACTGGGCCAGCCTTGTGGAAAGGTAAGCAGGATAACCTTCTTCGCCCGGCATTTCCTCGAGCCTTGACGAGATTTCCCTCATGGCTTCAGCCCATCTTGATGTGGAGTCTGCCATCAACGCGACAGAATAGCCCATGTCCCTGTAATATTCTGCAATCGTAATGCCTGTATAGACGCTTGCTTCTCTCGCTGCAACCGGCATGTTTGACGTGTTTGCAATCAAGACTGTCCTGTTCATCAAGGGCTTTCCGTTCTTTGGATCAACAAGCTGCGGAAATTCGGTAAGCACTTCGGTCATTTCATTTCCCCGTTCGCCGCAGCCGACATAAACAATTATGTCCGCATCCGACCACTTGGCAAGCTGCTGCTGGGAAACTGTTTTTCCGGCTCCAAACGGCCCCGGAATTGCCGCCACTCCGCCTTTTGCCAATGGGAATAAGGCGTCAAAAATTCTTTGGCCGGTTATCAAAGGCGCTTCCGGCTTTAATTTCGAAGAAACAGGACGCGGAACCCTCACGGGCCAGTTGTGCTTCAGCCTTAGCTCAAAGCCGCTGTCAAGCTTTCCTATCACATCATTGACTGTGAATTTTCCTGATTTCAGCTCTGCAATCTTTCCTTTTTGGCTGGGATGCACAAGAATTCTGTGGATTATTCCGGGATTTTCCTCCACTTCGCCCAATATGCTGCCTCCTGAAACTTCGTCTCCTTTTTTCCCAATTGCCCTGAATTCCCATTTCTTTTCAGGATCGAGGCCGGGGGCATCAACTCCCCTCCTGATGAAGTCCCCCATCTGCCTGATCAAAACAGCCAACGGCCTCTGGATTCCATCATAAATGCTGTTCAGAAGCCCGGGGCCCAGCTCGACTTTTAGCGGCTCGCCTGTGTTAATGACAGGCTCGCCGGGCTTTATTCCCGAAGTGTCCTCATAAACCTGGATTATGACCTTGTCACCTTCAATTTGAATCACTTCGCCCATCAGCTTCTCGTGGCCAACCCTGCAGACGTCATACATCCTGGGCCTGATGCCCTTGGCCACTACAACAGGGCCCGCAATCCGGTATATTTTTCCTTCATCCATTTTTACTTCCAAAGGTCAACTCCGACCGATTTTTTTATCAGCCTTCTCAGGCTGTCCTGCTCGGCTTTTGCTGAAACCGGGATAAAAACAGGATCAACAGAAGATTCTATCTCAACCCTTTGATGCAATTCAAGATTTTCCATAACGGTTTCGTCCACCACCACAATGCCGAAATCCTTTTTTAGTTTAAAGTTTTTTAACTCTCCGAAAGAGTCCCTGCCTATTTCAAATGTGTCCCTTATGCCTGCCAATTGGAAGCCCACTATAAATTCATTCGAGCCCGCTGCTGCGATTTTTACCATTTTGATTGCTAGTTTTTTGGTTCAATCTAATGCTTATTTTTTTATTTATTCATTATTTATTTTATTATTATATTTTTATTATTGGAATCTCAAAAATCGCGAAGTTACAACAAATATTTACGATTTTTGATGATGCTCAAAAACACACGAAAGTGTTTTTGACATTCCGTCATTGTTTTCGACGTTAATGAATGTTTAGTTATTGCGTTCGTTAATTGAATTTTCGTTACTGCATTTCTTAATATTTTTGTTCTTATTGCCTTGGACATTCAGGCAGTTCAATAAAAATCTTGGCATTAAACTTTTTTAAATCAATGATAATTAAACTTCCTATTCATATATTAACTGGCTTTCCATGAACTGTTCGCTCAAGCCTAGCTGCTTTCCTTTTATGAGCAATTTCAGGTTTCTCACTTCTATGTCTTTGGCAAACATATAGCCAAGTATAACATCAATTGACAGCGGATGCTGGTGCATGAACAAAATCGAGCGCCTGAGGAGGTGCTTGTAAAGGTCTATTTCAAGCGATATCAGTGAATTTGTCTTTTTGAAATCCTCTATGCCTTTTGCGATTATGCCGCCGTATTCTGTCCTATGGAATGTTTTTGAAAGCTGCTCCAAATCGTCGGCAGCGGCAAGCTCCATCATCTTTGCGTCTTTTTTTTTGTCTCCTGAAGGTATAATAAAATCCCTTACGGCGTCTTTCTTGAATTGGGCCTTTTTCAGCCTTAAAAGGGTGAGTATGTTCAGAATCTCAACCTCTTTGAGCAGGAAGTCCCTGAATAAGGCACCCTCTTTCGGAAGCAAACTTGAAAACCTGATCAGGCTTGAATAGTAGTGCTGGTCAAAAACATTTTCAATTTCAACCAGGCTTCTTTTTTCATTCAGTGAGCTTAATCCGCTTTTGAATAATGAAAAATCAATTATTTTATTGCTTTTTAATACCTCTTCAACCGATTCTTTTTTCAAAAGCGAAGCAATGAAATCGTAGCTTAAGGTGCCTGCCCCGGTTATTGACTTGATTATTGTTTTTTCGTCTGTATTGGTGAATTTCCCGCGCAAGATGGTCTTCAAATCATCCATATCCTTTCTTTTTGCGTACTCCTTTATCAGCAAGGCAAGCTCCGGCGACGCTATCCTTATCAGCTTTTTGAACGAATTTGCAAGGCTCCTGTTTAAGGCCAGCTCAAGCAAGTCTGCGCCAGAGTACTGGTTGGCCAGCTCGTTGATTTCCCCCCGGTAATGGGATTCCTGCAAAAATCTTGCTATCTCGTTGAAGCCCATCTTCATCATTTTTTGGTAATCCTCTTTCTTGAGGAGCAAAGACCTCATCACAGCAGTCCGCACATAGGCGTAAGGGTAAAAGTCCAGCCTGATTTTCTCTTCCCTTAATAACGGCTCTTTTAATTTCAGCATTTTTACTCCAAATTTTCAGCTAAACAGCAGCTTGCTTATGCTCTGCAATTCTTTTTCCTTTATTGTTTCGAGCAGCGCATCAAAGCTGTAATCTGCCCTTATATTCCTTTCATTGTTTTCTGCAATCAAGCCGCCAATTACCTGAGAGGCTTCAGCGCTAATCCCCTTTGCAAATTTTACATCCCTCTTATGGCAGTATAAGTAAGCCACTTCCAGCTCTTTTTTTGTCTTTTCAAGCAATTTTTTCATGAGCTCTTCCCTTTTCCTGTCGTCAAGCGCTTCAAGCCTCTTTTTGGCTTCTGAAAAGGCATTCTCAATGACTTGTTTTTTTGCCTCCAAAACCATTTTTTTGCTTTCCATCTCTGCGGATGCCAGCGCCTGCCTTTTCATTGCTTCTATTAATTTTTTGGTGTCTGCCTCGCTCCCGGCCTTCATCTCCGCTATTTTGGATTCTGCCTCCTTCATTATCCTATTGGCTTCTTTTCTGGCTTCAGCAAGCATCAAAGATTCCTGCTGCCTTGCACTCCTGATTATCTCTTCCCTTACAGCTTCCAGTCCCATTTTTAGTTATCCGCCCTTTGCCAAGTTCAATATCAGTATAGCAACCACAAGGCCGAATATGACTATGGTTTCCGGTATAACTGTAAGCACCAGGCCCTTTCCAAACAGTTCCTCCTTTTCTGCCATTGCGCCTACGGCCGCCACACCAATCTCTTTCTCAGCAATAGCTGCTGCAATAGCGCTTAATCCTATAGCTGCTCCGGATGCAAGCGCCACCAATCCGGTTCCAAGTTCTACTGCCATTTTTTGACCTCCTTGATTTGTTTTTACAGATTAACAGCATTGTCTAGTCTTCCCTTACTCCAAACGGCTGGTACTTTTTAGCTCCGCCATGGAAAAATTTTGAAAAAAATTCCACATAATGCAGTCGCAACGAGTGCAAAAAGCTGCCCAATAACCCAAGCAGTATGTTAATTATATGCCCTATTATTAAAATTAGTATGCCAATCAAAATAAAAAAGCCGCCCTGGCGGAAAAACCCGGCTGCTGACTCGTTTATTATGACGGCAAGTATGACTGAAGACAGCCCGATTGCCATGAGTCGGGCATAAGAAAGTATGTTGGTGAAAATTGCCGGCAATTCCATGATTCCTTTGACGCCTTCGCCCTTGAATATCATAAGGATGGCTGCACCCAAAAATACGGCTCCCACAAGGGGCGAAATTGGCATCATCCCGAGATATGACAATGCAAGCATTGCAACCCCCAATTCAAGCACAATCCAGCTTGCTTTTTCATAGATTGCTGCCATAAAGCCGTGGTCTTTGTACACGTTAATAAATCCCGCTATCAGCCCTGCATTCACATGCACCGCGCCGACTATCAGAACAGCGAAGAGCAGCGTGAACACGCTTTCGGGCTCTGCCCTGCTTATTATATGCCACAGGTGGATTTCCCCGATTTTTTCAAACCCAAAAAATTCTCCAAACACAAAACCAAATATTATTGAAACAAAAGAGGCAAGCATCAGTATGTTGAAGAAATTCCCTGCCTTGGGCATTTTTCTTTTAAGGAGCCAGAAAACAGCCAGACTTACAAGCCCGTAGCCTATGTCTCCAAGCATTATGCCGAAGAATATGGGAAACGTGAGGAAAACAAAAAATGTAGGGTCAATTTCCCTGTAGCTGGGCATGCTGTACAGGTCCATAAAGAATTCGAACGGCTTTGCAAGCCCCGGGTTTTTCAGCTTTACAGGAACATTGTCTTTTTTGCCCGCAGGCGCGAACTGAATGTAAATGCTGCCCTTGCCCGCCTTGTTGAGCCGGTCAATGGACTTGTGAAGATCTTCGGCAGGAATCCAGCCCTTGATGAGGAAACTTGACTGCGTTGCCGCAAATTTCAAGGGGGCTTCGGCCTTCTCAAGCTGCCCGGCCAGGAAGCTTTCTGCCGCAACGAGAAAATCTTTGTTTTGGCGTGCAAGCGCCTCAATCCTTCTTTTGGCTTCTTCTTTTGAGGCTTGAAGCCTTTTTATCTCGTCTTTGGTTTTTTTCAAATTTTGGGCTGCTGTGCCCTTCAAGCCAATTACGCTGGAAAAATTCACCGGGGAAAAATTGTGATTTTTCAGTATCAGCTCGGCATTGCCCTTTATTTTTAAGTCAACAAATAATAAAATAAAATTGCTTTTTTTCACCGATGACGCAAGAAGCATGAAGTTTTTGGTCAGCAGCGACAATTGGGCTCCTATTTCATTTATTGATTCCTTGTTCTTGATGCGGCCGCCGAAATATGCCAGTGACTTGTAGGAAGCAAAATGCTCCAGGGGGATGTTTACATCTTCCAAAATCGCCAATTCCTTAACTACCGGCTCGTTTCTTGAAAGCTGCAGTTCTATAACCCTCAACTCCTCGAGATGCCTCCCCAATTCATCGCTTATCCTTCCTGCGGACTCCCTGATGCCCTGAATCCCGATTTTAATCTCGAATTGCCCGTTTTCCCTTTTTATGCCTAGTGCTGAAATCAAAGCCCTGACTTTGACAAGTATTTCTGAAAGGCCTGATGCACTCTCCAACGGGGTCCCTATATCAGCAAGCTTGTCTTTCGAGTGCTCGACAATATGGAGGACTTTCAGGCGGTGGAGCTCTTTTATGATATCCTCCTGCACGCTCTTTGGGCCGGCTATCATCACACTGCTCATGCCATGGGGTCTTAGCATTTATATCATCCCTTCCAGGCTTTTAATGACAAAATCAACTGCCTTTGGGATGTTCTTTTCAGATCTTGCCTTTGCCTGCCTTGCCAGCATCTTTCCCTCTGCCAGCTTCTCCTCGCTAAGCAATCTTGCCTTGTCCCTGAACTCTATGAGCTTTTTTTCGCGTGTTTTCCTCAGCTCATCTTCCTTGGCAAGGACAAGCTTTGACGCGCTTGCGCTGGCTTCCTGAATTGCAGAGTCTTTTTGCAGTTTTGCCGCTGCTATGATTTCGTCAGCCTTTTTTTCCGCTTCCCTGATTTCGCTTAATATGGCTGCTTCCGGATTAGCGACTTCTTCAGCTACTTCGTGACCCATATATCCCACTTTTCCGAAGTTCTCTCCATAGGCTTAATAAAATTAGCTAAATAGTATATGAAAAACATTTGTTCATTGTCTATTTAAAGCACTTGTTATAAATTTTTGCATTATTATTTTTCTATTTCCCTTGTAATGGCCCAGTCAGTTATTACCTCAGCGATAGTTGTTAATGAAAGCCTTATCCTTTCCTTGTCGTAGCTCTTTATGTCCTTCACCTCAAAGTTCCTGATTTTGCTGACTATTTTAATGAACTGCAGGGCTGATTTATGATTCAGGCTATTCGTATTTTCTATTATTGACTGCAGCTGGCCTATGACGCCGTGTATTGAATTCAAAAACTCCGATTCTTTATTGCTCACCTGTATGAGGTGGTCCACCATCCTTTCCAGGTCCTTTGAGATTAAAGAGATGTAATACAGGTCAATAGTCTTTAATTTTGTCGTCCTCTCATAAGCCAAAGAGCTTATGATAGACTTGTCAATGAGCATCTTGCTCCTGTCTATCTCGTCCTCGTACCTTTCAATCATGTCCTTGTCGTAGCTGTTAAGCATGACAATTATCATATTTTTTATTTTTCGCGCCATAGTCTTAAGAAGGGATTCGGGGTCGCTTATAGAGATTGAGCCGTGGCATGTTATCTGCCTCTTGTCAATTTCCACCGACTCGAGGCTTATCAGCCTTTTTTGGTTCAGTAATTTTGTAAAATCCATTTCCTTCTCGAAATTTATCTCAAAAGAGCCAACAGGATTTATATAGCACGCCACTGCCAGCTTATGAATTATCTCCTGGTCGTCTTCGGCAATGCTTAGCTTCAAGTTTTTCGGCTTCTTTTCCGTTATCTGCGGGGAAACCAGCAAAGTGCCGTCGCTGTTTTGGCCTATGCTTACCTTTGACTTAGAGCCTATTTTATGCTCACGGCACCAAGAAGTTGGCAGGTACAAGTAATGCATGTCGCCTGTTTTTTGGATGTTTCTTATTTCGATGGTATTTAGTAAGTAAATGGTCGGTATATATAAAGATTGTTATTACAGAATTTGAAGAAAAAACGCGCCGGAAGGGATTCGAATTCGAGGTGAAAGAGTTGCCTCAATCACTCCCTCGGCCTAAAGGTTAGGAACCTTTCGCTCTATTTGCTCGAAATTACATTCTCCAAGCTGAGCTACCGGCGCATAATAAAACAGAAATCACGGGCTTTTAAAAATCTTTATACTTTGTAAAATTAAAGAAAAAAATAAATTACATATGCTTCAAAGCCTTTTCCATAACAGGCAATACTTTTTCAGCTTCGTCCTTGAACATTCTTCCCAATTTCGCAAATGACCATTCGCCGTCCTGATTCATATTTTCCCTTGATACTTGCATTTTCTTCTCGCCGTCGTTATAAGAGAAAACCCCGACAGTTATCCTTGAAGTCTCAAATTGTATTACTTCCGAGAATATCTCCTTGTCCTTGCTCTTGTCGAATTTTCCAAATGCCATTGTTGTTTCACCGATTGCCAGAAATAATCTTTATATTTTAAATGTTGTTAATTTAACCAATTCACGGTCTATCAAATTCTGCTTCTAATTCTCGAATTAAATTAACTATTGGAGAGGGTTGTTCCTGAATGAGTCTCGGCTCGCCAAGCAACGAATACAAATAACCAAAATTCGCCTCTTCTTTAGCTTCGAGTCTTTCAACCCTTGCAATAATTTTGCTTACTTGATGTAACGCTCCAATTAATTTTTTAAGATAAAATAAAAATTCATCAATTAAATGCTGGTGTTCCTTAGGAAACGACTCTTTTTCGCCCCTTACCATGTCATAAATTTCCACTAGCTTACCGCCCTGAACACTTATCAATTCTTTATGAAGATGCCTAATTAATTTCAAGTCTCCATTTTCCTGTTCAACTACTTCCAGAAGTTTTTCCATTTCTGTCTGGACTGAGTATTTATTTACAGAAAAAATATTTAAGTTAAAATCTTTCCTTAATCTTTCTAATTCTTGTTCAATATTTCTAACGACAGCTTCCCTATCATCAACAAAATTAAGCAGTGCAATCAATATCTCCAATAAATCTCCTATACGATGCTTAAGAGAATTATTGTTTTCAACAATGCTATGGCCATCTTTAATGCTTCTGGTTATATTGCCAAAGCCAACCTCATTCAAATGAACAAGTGTAAGAAGATGAGTGCATAGCAATGGAAGACGTTTAATTAAGCTCCTTAATCGCTTCAGTTCAGAACTTTCCCCCTCCGATCTAATAAGCCATGACATAAATGAAATTCTTTTTTGGGGATGTTTATTAATTTTTCTAAATTTTAATGCTTTTAAAAAATAGTTATTCTATATATCTCTTCAGCAGTTCCACTATCTTCCTGCCTTCAACCCTGCCCCTGTGCTTCGCCATCATCAATCCCATGTAAGCTCCTAAATTGAGATTTGGCTTTTCATGAATGATTTTAACAATTTCTTTTTCCAATTCCTCCATTGAAACCGGGCTATAATTCTTAATGTCCAGCGCAATTTCTTCGCCATTTGATTTCCTGATCAGCAAGTCCGGGATAGCTTCTCTTGAAATTTTGCCGGAATCCAGATAGGATAGCACCTCTTCATAGTCTGCATATTTCAGGTTTGACAAATCGGCATTTAACCGTTTTTTAACGTCCTTCGGCAATACCACTAAAGTATTTGCAATCATCATCGGTTCTATGTTAGGAAATTTTTTGGTTAATTTTTCAAAAAATTCGTTATCTATGACCTCTTTTGCCAAATCTTTGCTTAAGTTGTATTTTTCCTCGAAATCGCTTATCTTGTGCGAGAGCAGTTTCGGAAGCTGCTTTTTGAGCCTGTCAAGGCATAATTCGTCTATTTTGACCGGCAGAACATCTGTTTCAGGATAAAGCCGGGCAGCCCCGGGCATCGGCCTTAGGAAGGAAGTTGTGAAATCAGGCTCTGCCTTTCTTACTTCCTTGACGAGCTTTTTTCCCTCTTTTACCTGCTCAATCTGCCTTTTTACTTCGTATTCAATGATTTTTGGGATGATTTTTAGTTCCTGAAATCCCTTTATTTCTGTTCTTGCTCCGCTTCTTATTGAAATATTGACATCCTGCCTTATCGTGCCAAGGCCTCTCTTGACGCCCTCAACGCTTCTAAGAATCATCCCTATATGTGATGCAACCTCTTTTGCATGCTCGGGATTTTTTATTTCAGTGCCTGTGGCAATCTCCACCAATGGGATTCCTAATCTGTCCAATCTGTACTTAACAAAATCTTTGCCTTCCCAGATTTTTTGCGCCGCTTCCTCCTCCAAGCATATTGTCGGGATTGAAACTTTTCCATGCGATGTTTCTATAAATCCGTCCATTGCGATTAAAGCAGTTCTTTGGAATCCTGAGACATTTGAGCCGTCTATTACTGTTTTTCTCATAACCTGGATTTCGTCCACAATTTTTGCATTCAGCAATAATGCGACTTTCAACGCTGTTTCCAGAGCCTCCTTGTTCAAGCCGTGGGGGGGCTCCTCATCATACTCCACCAAGCAGGTGTCTTCAGAGCTGCTTTCATAGACGAATCTCCTGTTTTTTGACATTTCATGCTGCGCCGCTATGTCTATTTCCCCAGTTTCGCCGGCTACTGCCCTCAGCTTCCTTTCAACTTTCACATTTGGCTCTTTGTCGGAGTTTAGAGTAAGGCAATTACAGAAGAGCTTTTTGCCTTCAAGCTGCTGGTGAATCTCAAGGCCGCACTTGAAGCCTAATGCTTCGTAGTTGATTTCCATTTTATATTTTTTCCAAAAACTTTTTAAGTTTGGGATAGGTTTTATCGAAAAATTCCAAGACTTTCCTTGCATATTCCGAATCCGTGATTTTACCGTAATATTTTATTTGGTTTCTAATGTATCTTAGCTCATTGGCAAATCTTACATCAGTTTCAGGAAAGCCAAGATTTCTCAAATAAGATACCTCTGCCTCGTGAGCATTATATCCGGAAGATTTGAAACCGTCAATCAGCATTTTTGCCCTTATTAATTCCATGATGGCATCGTATGCGTTTTCAATATAATAATTTGCTGTTTTATCCGACAGTTCTATTTTTTACTCATTTCTTTCATGAAATTTCTCCTTCTCTCTGATTCTTCGGCTAGCGACCGTGCTCTTGAGATATCCTGCCTTTGTCTTTTTACCGTCAGGTCATTCAGGAATTCTTCAAAATTTCTTAGAGGATTCATAGTTGTATGGCACCTTTTAATACAATTCCATTGCAAAGGTTATCTTTTAAGTTTTTTCCTATGTCTTTAAAATCTTTGTAAAAATTGAGCACTATTGGCCTTTCAAGAATCTTGTGAAATTTTTCCATATCCATCTCTTTTTCTTTGTGCCCGATTATGGCTATGTCAATATCCGAATTTATATTATCTTCTCCATACGAGTAACTGCCAAACAATATTATAGTTGAGCCCGGAAAGTTATCTGATAAAAATTCGACCAAGCCCGATTCGTAGATTAATTTCAAGTTTTCCGCTCTTTTAAAAGCGTAAACTTTATGGTTGTCTTTATTTAGCCCAATTGAAAGTCTTTTGGACTCTTTATCTTTTTTAACTAAAACCAGATTCTCTTTTTCCAATTTTTCCAAAGAGTTTGAAATTGCTGTGGGCGATACATTAAGATGTTTTGCGATGCCTCTTTCATTAAACGACATCCCGGATTTTATGGATAAAAATCTCAGTATTTCCATTTGCAGAATAGTAAACTTAAGTTTATATATATCCATTTTAGTTTATGGATGTAAAGTTAAGTTTATAAATGTTTCTATTGGTTAAGGTTCAAGAACAAGTTTTCTAAAGAATGATAAATATTTTCATGAAATTAGTTTATTGATATCTCTTTTTAACAAGATTTCCTACTTTGGATTTGTCGTATTCATTTTCATAATGCTGTGTAATCCATACTTCTATCGGCTTTCCTCTAGCTAATACAAAAAGCTTTCCCCGCCAATCCTCTCGTTTATCTCCCCGGCATAATTTGTGAGCATCATTTCCCTAATCTCGTCCATGCTTTTGGCCTGGGCAAGGACCCAGCCGAGCTTTATGTAAGCGGTTTCTGGCAGCATGTCCTCTGCAAAGATGCAGTTGATGCCCAAAGACAATCTCCTCAGATTTGTGTAAACATAAGGATGGACTCTGCCGTAAATCGCCTGGGTGGTTATGACGACTGGCACGCCATTGTCAATAAGCTCTTTCAGTTTCTTTAGTAAGGAATATTCAGGATTCAAAGTCGCAACATGGCCAAGGGCAGTTGCCGCTATTACAATACCCTTGTATTTTTTCTGCCTGTAATAATCAAGAATTTCTGGGTCCATTCCGGGATAGGCATAAACCAAAGCTGTTTTCTTCTCAAATTGGTCTTCAACAATAACTTTTCCATTATTCCTTTTTTTGTAATTGGGGTTTAAAATTTCAATTTTGCCGTCTTCAAAAACTTTTGCAAAAGGCAGCTCATTTATTGGGCGAAAAGCATCTCTCCTGCTGGTGTGCATTTTTCTTACTTTTGTTCCTCTGTTTAGAATGCAATAATTGTCATTACTTGTGCCGTGCAGGCAAGTGACAACTGCCGCTCCATCGAACTTTGCCGCAGCGTTTATTGCACATAATAAATTCAAGAATGCGTCTGAAGAGCCCCTGTCAATGCTCCTTTGGCTTGCCGTGAAAACAACCGGCTTGTTCAGGTTTCTCAGAAAAAAGGAGACTGCTGCTGTTGAAAAATGCAAAGTGTCTGTGCCCTGAGACACAACAACCCCCGCAACCTTTTCATCATTAAGCTCCTCAGCAATCCTTCTTGCCATAAGCTGCCATACTTCCGGGGAAAAATCCTCGCTCATTATGCCCATTACCTTTTCTGCCTTGAAGTTTGCGACATTTCCCAGCTCCGGGATCATCCGCACAAAGTCTTCCGCAGTGTAGTCGGCATAAACGCCTCCTGTCCTGTAATCAATTTTAGATGAGATAGTGCCTCCAAAAGACAGAATTGAGACATTTGGAAGATTTTTTTTGTGGGATATTTTTGATTTCTCTGCTTTTTTATGTGTGTATTTTTCTATAACATCAATCTTTTTAACCCTTTTTTGATCTATCCCTATGTTATAGCCGCTGTCCAATTTCAGCACAACAACCGCTGCGCCTAAAATCTCCGGACGAGGCATGAGAATTCCCCTGTAAACCTCTTTTTCAGTATGCACTTCAATTATGTCCCCGGACTCAGGTTTCATAGAGAAGAATGGTATAATAAGCTTATTTAAAGATTGTGGATTGAAATTTCATAAAACAAGAATTTTTAAACTATAGGCACAAACTAATATCATTTTTGCATTTTTGGGGTGGTGAATATGACATTAGTTACACCAGATCAAATTGAGACATATTTGAAACAGAATGATAAAACTATGTATGTGCGTTTGCCAGTTATCAAGCAAGACCCGCAAGCTGCTATAGGCAATGTAATCCACAGGGTTGAATTCTTGGTTGCACCTATTGAAGAGCCTGTCAGAATAGACTGTAAAAGGGATATAATCGATAGAGTAAAATCTTTAAATGACATTCTTGATAGTTTAGTACCGGGATTAAGCATTCGTACCCCTCCAAGCAGACCATTTAATATGCATCCAGACGATTTTGGGTATTCGACTATTGTGGATTTTGGCTATTTGTGTTTAGAACAGAAAATTGGTGAGGACACAATCACGAGGGTAATAACAATAGATGATGAATTAAATGCGGGGGTACTCAATGGAAATGCATTCTCTCAAGCAAGAAGCACAGACCTTTTGAGATTAATTTTTGTGAGGCTTTTTCCTTATTGGGGGTATGTTGAAAGCCTAATGAGTCAAGACATGCTGAAGATGCTTAGTGTTCAACCATCAATATTCTTAAATTCTTTAAGCACTAGTTTTTATATCAGAACTTAATTTAAGATTATTGCTTAAAATGAGTTACCCCATATATCCCGGCTTTTCATCAAGCATCTGCTTGGCTCTTGCTGCTGAAAGCTGCTCCTGAAGTTCCTCATAATACTTCTCAACATCTTTTGTCACAGAAGGCCTTACTTTATCAAGCGATTTCTCGAAATGCCTTGGAAGAATGTCCCTTGAGTTTATGTCTTCCCTCAGCGCAAGTATTGCGGCTTCCCTGCAGACTGCCTCGATGTCTGCCCCGACATAGCCCTCTGTCTTCTTTGCAAGCTGCGTCAGCAGGTCATCTTTTGTCTTAATTCCGGATAAATTAAATAACGGCTTTTCTTCTTCGTATTCTACAGAAGTGCCTTCTTTTGTCTTTGCTGCAATCATCTTCCTGCCCTTTAGCTTTTCAGCAGGAACTTCTATGCTTATTGGCATTCCTTTTGTGTGGACTTTAAAGATTTCAAACCTTGATTTTTCATCAGGTATGGGAGTCAAAATCATCCTGTCAAACCTTCCGGGCCTCAGCAATGCTGTATCTACTATATCTGGCCTGTTGGTTGCAGCTATCACCACCACGTCGTGCAAATCTTCCAGTCCGTCTATCTCTGTTAGCAATTGGTTGACTACCCTTTCGCTAACATGGCTGTCCGATGAAGCTCCTCTTCTTGGGGCCAAGGAATCCACTTCATCAAAGAATATGATGCAAGGGCTTACTTGCCTTGCTTTCTTGAAAACTTCTCGGACTGCTTTTTCGCTTTCGCCAACCCATTTTGACAATAATTCCGGGCCTTTAATGCTAATGAAATTTGCTTCTGACTCGTTTGCTACTGCCTTTGCCAACAATGTCTTTCCAGAGCCAGGCGCTCCATAAAGCAATATTCCCCTTGGGGGCCTTACTCCCAATCGCTTGAATGCCTCAGGGTGCTTCAAAGGCCACTCAACAGCTTCAATTAATTCCTGCTTTATGTTGTTTAAACCCCCTATGTCCGTCCATTTTACATTAGGGATTTCAACAAGCACTTCCCTTAATGCAGAAGGCCTTACAACTTTTAGCGCATCTTTGAAGTCGTGTTGTGTTAATACGAGCTTCTCAAGCAATTCCTTTGGCAATGGATCGTCTTCTTTCAGCTTTATGTCCGGCAATACTTTTCGCAGTACTATCATTGCCGCTTCTTTTGCCAAAGACGATAAATCTGCCCCTACAAAGCCATGAGTAACTTCTGCCAGTTCTTTCAAACTTACTATCTTTGAGTCATAGTTTATTTTTTCCATATACTTCTTAAGCTTTGAAATCTCTATTTTCTTGAACAAGTCGTTTTTTTCAGGGTTTTCAACAAGATACTTGTTTATTGTCTTCTCAATGCTTCTGCTGTTGGAATCCTTGTACCTAACAAGGTTTAATATCGCCTCTTTGTACTCGGGCTCAAAATCCGATTCCTTGACGAGGTTTTCCCTGTTGTACATCGGCATGTTTCTTGTGTGAATCTTCAAAATATTCAGCCTGCCTTCCTTGCTTGGAACTCCGATTTCAATCTCCCTGTCAAACCTTCCGGGCCTTCTTAATGCAGGGTCTAGAATATTCGGAACGTTTGATGCTGCTATTACAACAACTTTGCCCCTTGACTGCAGGCCGTCCATCAGCGCAAGCAGCTGGGCAACAACCCTCCTTTCAACTTCCCCCCTTGTTTCCTCTCTTTTTGAGGCAATTGCGTCTATCTCGTCTATGAAGATTATAGAAGGGGCGTTTTTTTCCGCTTCCTCGAATTTTTTACGAAGGTTTTCCTCGCTGTTATGGGCAAATATTCCTCCAAAGCCGCCTATAAAGTTCTGGCAGGGGTTAACAGAAATATCATACACATATTCAAATTCTCCTTTAACTTCTTGAACATCTATTACTCTATCCCAGTAAATGTCGCTATTTAATATTTGCTCAATCGCTGGATTTTTTAGCCTCAGTAAAATGTTCTTGCCTATCGAATCTTGATTTTCCCACGATTTTAAATCATAATTGCTACATACTATATCTTTAATTTCCCCTACAATTGGAATGCGGTCTCTTCTTGATACCTCTATTGTTGAAAGGTAATTATAAATTTTCAAATTTCTTTCGGAATCGAAGAATCCAATGTCCCTGAAATTGTTTAGATTCTCATAATCTGCAAAACAAATCCTTTTTTGAGGCCTGTCTTTTCTGTCGTATATTCTTGCCACTATTCCAAAATACAAAAGCAAGTACGCTATATCATCGGCAAGTTCCGGGCTTTCTGTGCAGGCCTCAACCATTGGCGCCGGTGTTTTTGTATTCAAGGTTCCATCCCCTGAAAAGTAACCCCTCAAAAATGCAGCCATATTTTGCTTGTTAAGATTGTAAATAATGTCGGGTATTCTCTTTTGCCTTGCATTGCTATTAAAACCCAGGACTTTTTTCATAATTGCCCCTAATATTCCAGAGCAGATGTAAACATCGGTAGCATCAAAATTAGGCTTGTGATAAATAGTTACAGGCCCAAATAACTTATTGCATAGTTCCTTGACTGCTTTTTCCTCTTTTCTATGAACACTTAACCTAACTTCATTCTTTTTGGTGTAAGAGCCTTCTGCTGCCCACAACCCCAAAAATGCACAGAAATCCTCGTTAAATTCCAGTATAGAAGGAAAGCTCTTGCCTTTCGTGCAGATCTTAATGTCATCCTGGTTTATTTGAATCTTAGATTGTTCCACCAATTTAACAAATTTGCCGATACTAATCCCGACATTTTTACATAGAACATCATACAGGTATTTTGGCTTTATTCCAAGTATATCTGAGACAATATTATGGCCTATTTTGCTTATAGATTCCCTTATATAATGCTGGATTCCCCTAACCTTTAGACCATGATCATTCTCTCTCAGAATTTCCAGCAAGTCTAACTTGTTGACTGGGTTTTCTGCAAAAGGCAATTTCTTAGGAACAGCAATGAAAGATTTATTAGGAATTAAGTCTGACGTTTTTATATCTTCTACTCCATTTTTCCCAAGAGTAAATACCGAATGGTAGTCAGTAACCCTTATTGTCCTTCCGCTTCTGGTTTTTATTTTTAATATTTTAGAATTGTTTTTATGTTTGATTAAATCTGTAATTTTTGATATTACAACTTTACCTTTTTCGTCAAAGCATACAACTTTCAGATTTTTGTTATTGTTTTCTACGACTTCGCCGATTGGAACTCGCTTTATTAAATTATCTTCAACTAGTAGTATTTTCTCGTCGTATGGAAGCGACTGGCCGTAGTACTTACTCATTATCTCCGGCCCGTTTATCAGTATAAAATGTGAATTTGTCTCATTTGCGACCGCCTTGGCCAGTAATGTTTTTCCTGTTCCCGGGGGGCCGTGAAGCAAGACTCCCTTAGGGGCTTCTATGCCAAGCCTTTCAAAAATCTCAGGATGCTTTAATGGCAACTCAACCATTTCCCTGACTTTTTTTATCTCGTCTTCCAACCCACCTACATCCTCATACGTTATGTCCGGGACCCTTTCCTCCTCTATTTCAACGGCCTCCGACCTGAATTCAATCTCGGTCGAGTCCAGAATTATGACTGCCTGCTTAGGATTTGTGTCAATCACAACAAATTTTATGTCGCCAAAGCCTATGCCCATCATGCTCTCGTCCAGAATGCTGAAGATATCCTCGTCAAAAAAGGGATTCGACATCATTGTTGTCTTTCTTCTCCTGGCTCCGCCCAATGAGACTATGTCGCCTTTTACGACAGCCCTTCCAAGCAGGCCCTGCTTGAAGATTTCCGGAGAAGCCCTTATCACAATGCCTTTCCTGGCAGGGGCAATCACAATTTTTTTGGCTTCCTTGACCTGGGCCTTCCTTACCTTCACTATCTCGCCTATGCCGGTTTTGGAGTTCTTCCTTATGATGCCATCCATCCTGATTATGTTCAGGCCGATATCCCCGGGATAAGACCTGTCGGCGATGGCAACAGTCTTCCTTTCGCCCTCTATCTCGACAATTTCCCCTGCCTTGATATCCACTTCAGACAGGTAGCCGGAATCAATCCTGACTATTCCTTTGTTTACGTCGTCCTGTATTGCTTCGGCAACTTTAAGCTTGAGTTCTTTTTCAGGCATTTTTATTGTAACCCCAGAATAAGCGCATATATTTTATAAATCTTTTGCTAACCGATGTAACTCTTTTCCGGAACCGTCATCTGCACTTTCGGCAATGGGATGGGCGGGGGAAGGTTCACCTGCTGGCTCAGAATCAAAGCCTGCACGTTGCATTTAGTCAGTATGGTATTGAGCATGCCCTCCATCAGCTCTTTTGGCAACTTTTTGTCCTTTTTCCAGGAGGTTAATAGCTCCTTGGCCTTTTTCTGCTCTTCCATGTAGAGAAGCTCTCCCTCAAAAAGAATTTTACCGACATTCGGCTCGTAATTCGAAGTGAACTCAAAAATAAACCTAAGGATGTTCTGCTGCCTGTCCTTGCCTAATGAAAAATTGTCCTCCTGTATGTCCTTAATGCTGACATTGTTGTTTATGTCAATCTTGCCTTTTGCCGTCTGGCCCTTCTCCGCGCTTAATTTTGTGAATCCAAAGCCGACTATCATTTTAATTAATGGATTTTTAAGGTGTATTTAAAGGTTTGGTGGAATTCGATATTGATTAGAAATTAAATTGTTTAGAATTTTAAAAGTTAAGTTTATCGTCTTCTTTGCCCCATTGCTATAATTTGGTCCGGCGTAAGTATCCTTGCGTCATTTGTACCAAATAACACAACTAGAACTCGACCTTCCAAATCTTTTTTCTTTAATAGTGCACTCACCAAAACTTCTTCAGATGTCGCACTTGCAACTATTTTTCCTCCATTGTAGGCAACGACATGTTCAGCTAGTCGTCTTGTTTTTTTTTCGTTTTGTAAATCCCTCATGTAAGCTGCTGCGTTGGGATCTTGTGGTCTTGAATCTACATCAGAATCACCTTCAAAACTATTGACTCCACTGTCATAATCGTATCTGTAATAGCCCTCCATAAGTTAAAAGGGATCATTATAAATTTATAAATCTATCTCTTCTTCTGCCCTTCGAACAATTTCTTTACATAATCCAAACTTGACGCTTCTTCCGGGCCTTTGTCCAATCTTCTCTGGATGACCCTTGGAAATCTTAACGCATACCCGCTCGCATAAGTCGGTGATTTCTGTATTTCCTCATAGCCGACCTCAATAACAACCTTTGGCTTGATAATTGCTTCTTTTCCTTTCTCTGAAATAATCAACGGCTTCAGCAGTCTTGTCATCTCAGCAAAACTTAATCCTTGCTCTTCTTTCTCCTTTAATCCAGTGCTTGCCCTGCCGACTTCGACAAAATTTCCATTATCATCAACGCACGCAATTTCATAGCTGCTAAGCCACTTCGCCCTTTTGCCCTCGCCCCATTCCGCGCCTACAATCACCAAGTCAAGAGTTTCCATAATGCGCTTGAACTTGATCATGTAGCCGACTCTTGCACCTGGCTTGTACGGCGCTTTAAGCGACTTGAACATCAGGCCTTCATTTCCTGCATTAACTGCTTCCTTGAAGAATTTCTCAACGTCTTTTGCCTCTGAAGTTATTTTCATCCTTGACAAAACTATTTTTTTGGGCTCCTGCTTTATTATTTTTTCAAGCAGCTTCCTTCTTTTTTCAAAGGGCTCAGAAATCATGCTTTTGCCGTCAAAATAGATGATATCAAAAACATTCAGCTCGATTGGAAAATCTTCTGACATCTTTTCAATGTCGTATTTTCTTTTTATCCTTTGGGAAATGCTTTGGAAGGGCAGGTATTTGCCGGTTTTTTTATCATAACCAACAGCCTCGGAATCGATAATGAATGTTTTTGCTTTGATATTTTTCTTAACATACCCGGCAATGTCCGGAAACTGCTTTGTGACATCTTCTAAACGCCTGGTAAACAGCCAAATCCGCCCGTTTTCATTCTTATGCGCGCTTATTCTAAACCCGTCATATTTGAATTCTATAGCAGCCGGTTTTCCGACTGTCTCAAACCCTTCTTCAATAGTATCAACTTTCAATGAAAGCATAACCTGAATTGGAATTCCGACTTTCATGCCGGTGTTTTCCAGTGCTTCAAGCCCTTTTTTCGCGGCCTTGGCAACCTCTGCAAATTCATTCGTAACGTCATAAGCGTGCTGGACGGCATCCAAATATCTGTTGTAGGTTTCCCTGTCCCCGACTTCTATGTCGTTTCCTTCTTTTGTGTATTTAATGCCGAGCTGATTGCCAAAGAAAGCCCAGACTATTGAGTCGCGCATTGCGCCCTCCCCCACGCCAAGCCGCATCTCCATCAATATTGTCTTGACTATGTATTTCGATTCTATCGGCTTCGCAGATGTGAGAAGCTCGGCTATCAGCTGGATCTTTCTCTCAACAGTCCCTTTCCCCCGCAATTCCGCCAGCTTTCTTATGTTTTCAAAAACTTTCTTTACAGTTAATCTTGAAGAATGCAAAGTTGACTGCTTTTTTGTTTTTACAATGATTTCGGCAACAATGCCCAAATCGCCCTGCTTTTTCCATTCATTTTCTATTTTATCAGCGCTTATTCCTGTAGCTGCGCTCAAAGACTTGAGCATGGTTCTTGCAGCAATCCCTATTTCCCTCGGGTCATAATTCGGGAAAACCCTGCCTTCAAGGAGGAGTATCACCTGCCCCACATCATCAACATTGGCTTCCTTAAGGAATTCGGAAAGGATATGTGTCTTCTCCAGTCTTTTGGTTGTCTTATTGAGCTCTTCATAAACTTCCACTAATTTGGAGTATTCCATATGCTGCAATATTCTTTGTTTGTTTATTAATTTTATTGAATTGCTGAATTTTCAGTTAACTATTTAAATGGGTTTAGCCAGAAATAACTTTATGGAAGTTTTTGACTGCATCAGGACAAGAAGGTCTGTCAGGAAGTACAAAGACAAGGATGTGCCCTGGGACAATATTGTAGAGGTCATGCAGTCAGCCAAGTATGCCCCCTATGCAGGCAACGTGATGAACCTAAAGCTGGTTGTTGTCAAAAATGAAGACAAAAGGAGGGCAATTGCCGAAGCCTGCACCCAGCAGTACTGGATGCAGGACGCCCCGGTGCATATTGTTGTTGTGGGCGAGCCCGAAAAGGCAGAGAGATATTATGGAGTGAGAGGGGCAAGGCTTTACACAATCCAGGGCATAGCAGCTTCCATCCAAAACATGCTGCTTACCGCCCATTCCCTCGGCCTTGGGGCATGCTGGATTGGGGCTTTTGATGAGGATGAAATAAGGAGGCTGTGCAACCTGCCTGAGCAGGTTAATGTGCAGGCGATTGTCGCAGTCGGCTATGCGGATGAAACTCCTGAGCCGCCGCCAAAATACAGGATAGAGCACTATGTAATCTTCGAAAAGTGGTGGGGCAGGGTTGAGGGGCCAAAAACAGGCATAGGCATGTGGAGCCCGGTGATACAAAGCGCTGTGACAAGGACGCACAAGAAGATAAAGAAAGCTGTTGGGAAGGTAAAGGAAAGGCTCAAGAAAAAGGAAGAAAAGAAATGATTGGTTTGTTAAATGTTAGATTAATTTCTTCAAATGTTATTTATTATTGATTTTATTTTTATCCCGTCGCCTTTGAGGCGACATTTAGATACGCTCGGCGGCAAAGGAGAAGTCTGTGACTTTTGATTGTATTCTATCAACATCCTCACCGCCTCGGAACATGGAACCAAATTAAAACATTAGCTGATTATGATTAAATTTAGTCGTAATGTATTCGTTTCGTATTGAATTTTTTCGTAATGTTTTTCCATTATCTTATTTAGCGGTATATTTTCTAAATTAAAAATAAAAAAATGTGGCTCATTGCTGAGCCACCGCTTGCCTTCAAAATGAAAAACGTTGGGGGTGGTTTTCTAATGAAGGCAAAGAAACAATCTCACCACAAAAACTAAAGGGTGATTATGAGTTCTGCCTAGTCTACCAGCTCAATGCCCAGCTCTTTGCTTACCGCAACAGCTTCGGGTGAAGGCTTTGAGTAATCAACCTTGCCAAGCACCCACGGGCTTTTTACTCCTGTTATGATTGTCATAACCGTAATCCGGCCTTTCATTTCTTCTGAAACTCTTGCTCCCCAGATTACGTTTGCTTCATCGTCCAGGCTTTCCGTCACCAGCTCCCCTACCCTGTTGATATCGTCCAAGGTCATGTCCGGGCCGCCAATGACATGGATTAACGCGCCTGTTGCGCCATGATAGTCTACTTCAAGCAGCGGATTAGCCAAAGCTCCTTTGACTGACTCTTCAACCCTGCTGTTGGTGTCGGAAGAGCCGACCCCGATTACAGCAACGCCGCCGTTCTGCATTATGGCTTTTACATCGGCAAAATCCAGGTTGACTAAAGAAGGAACTGCAATTGTCTCCACAATCCCCTTTATCATCGTTGCAATCAGTTCATTTGCAACTGCAAATGCCTGCTGTATCGGCAAATTGCCGGCAATCTGCACCAGCCTGTTGTTATCAATGACAATTACTGTATCGGTAACTTGCCTTAACTGCTGCAGTCCAAACTCGGCTTTATCAACTCTTGCCCTTTCAATCTTGAAGGGCATTGTGACTGTGCCTATGACTATTGCGCCCGTGTCTTTTGAAAGATGGGCTACAACCGGAGCTGCCCCTGTGCCAGTGCCGCCTCCCATTCCTGCACAAACAAAAACCATATCAGCGCCTTTTAGGGATTCTTTAAGCTCGGGAATGGACTCTTTTGCCGCTTCTGCCCCTTTTTCAGGAAAACCTCCGCAGCCCAGCCCCCTGGTGACTCCTTTTCCTATGAGAAATTTCTTGTCAGCGTCAATTATGCTGAGATGCTGCTTGTCTGTGTTGCAGGCAATTATTTCAGCACCCTGGATTCCTTTCTTGTACAGCCAGCCGACCATGTTGTTGCCTGAGCCGCCAACGCCTATCACCTTTATGTTTGCCTGCCCCACCTCGAAGCCTATGCTTGTGTCTTTAGAGTGCTTTATTGCTTCATCTACCAAAAAGTCCATTTTAATCCTCCCCCTCTTCCCTAGCCATTGTGGTTTTTATTATAGCTATTACAATATAAATTTCCGTAAACCGAAATCTTTATATTACTCTTCTCTAGTTACCCTTTTAGAATTAGTTTGTGCCAACAAGCTGATTTGATACCGTTTTATAGTTTTTTTCGTATTAAAAACTAGAATTTGCAAAACACGATTAAATAAAGCCGCTTTTCGCCAAAAAAGCTGCTTATCGTTGACTTTTTCGCCAAAAAAAGTCAAATTAATCTTTTCTTAATTTTATAACAATGCTTAAAGTGATTTATAAAGATTTCTGGGATTGAAAATATATGATAGTTTATATAGGTTTATAAAGAAAAATGAATATCGCCTCAATATCATTTAAATAGGTTGCTAATGTAATCGCAACCTTTATAAAGAATGTACTCTTGCCCTTAAATGATGGATGAAACAACAATAATTGAAGTGCTTAAAAGATGGAATCCCTGGGAAAGGGAACTGGACGCCGGCATAAAAAGGCAGAGGTATATTAAAAAAATTTATCCGTATTTAGAACGCAAAGAAGTCATTGTGCTTAAAGGCATCCGCAGATCCGGCAAGTCTACAATTATAAAGCAGCTAATTCTTGAATTAGTAAACAACAAAGTAGATAAGAAACAGATATTATACTTAAATCTTGAAGACTACAATTTTGCGAACAGTTTAAGGATAGAGTTATTTGAAGAAGTCTTATCCGCATACAAAAAATATTCAAACGACAATGAAAAGATATATTTCTTCATAGATGAAATACAAAAAATAAAAGATTGGGAAAAATGGATTAGGACAAAATACGATCTCAACGAAAACATAAAGTTTGTCATTACTGGGTCTTCGGCTTCCCTATTATCTCAAGAATTGTCAACACTGCTAACTGGAAGAAACTTATCATTCAAGATAATGCCGCTGTCGTTTATGGAGTTTTTGGAATTCAGCAATACGGAATCTCTAGAAGAGTATATGGAATTCGGGGGCTTTCCGGAAGTGGTGCTGGAAAAATCCAAGGACAAAAAAATATTCCTGCTTCAGCAATTATTTGAAGATATTATCCATAAAGATATAGTTGACAGATATAACATAAGAAACACCAAGCAATTGATAGAAATCGCAAGGTATCTTGTCAGTACAGCAGGCTCAAAAATTAGCTTGAATAAGCTGTCCAAAGTTTTTGGAATTTCAAAAGACACCATCTCAACTTATGTAGGGTACATGATTGACGCGTACTTATTGTTTGAGGTGACTTATTTCTCATATTCAGCAAAAATAAGGCATGACATATCAAAATTACCAAAGGTATATGTGCTGGATAATGGTTTAATCAATGTTGCCAGCATCAAATACTCCAAAGATCTAGGTCAAAAGTTTGAGAATACAGTTCTTATTAAATTAGCAGGGCAATTTGAGGAAATAAGCTACTGGTCGGAGCTAAAGTCCGAGGTAGACTTCATTGTAAGTGGCATCGCAATAAATGTTACAGCAACTGATGAATTGCCCAAACGGGAAATGCAAGGATTAGAATATTTTCAAAAAGCTAATAAAAATTTTCATACACTGCTTATTACACAATCTACATCAAAAGACAACATGATCTCACTTCGCAATTTTTTATTAAATGAGGTAATAAAATAATTTTCCAATAAAAATGCCACTCCACTTCATCGGTTTGGGTCTTGGAAACGAAAAAGACATAACAATTAATGGCTTGGAAGCTGTCAAGAAATGCGATTTGGTTTATTTAGAAAATTATACTTCTGTTCTGAATTGCCCAAAAGAAGCTCTGGAAAAATTTTATGGCAAGAAAATAATTCTGGCAAGAAGAAGCCTTGTTGAATCTGATGATAATGAGATTATTGAAAATTCCAAAGCAAAAAATGTTGCGTTCTTAGTGATTGGTGACCCATTTGGTGCAACAACTCATGCAGACTTATGGATGCGGGCTAAAAAGGAAGGAATAAAATGCCACATAATTCATAATTCGTCTATACTTACTGCAGTTGGAGTTACGGGGCTTCAATTGTACAAATTCGGCAAAACAACCAGCATTCCAATTGAAAATGAGAATATTGGAGCGCCTTATGATGTCCTGAAAGGAAATTTGAGCTTGGGCTTGCATACGTTATTTTTGCTGGATTTGAGTCCTGATGAAGATAGTTTTATGAAAGTTGGTGATGCAATACGCTATTTGCTGAAAGTTGAATTAAAAAGAAATGAGAAAATATTCTCTGAGAAAACCTTGTGTCTTGGATGCGCTCGTGTTGGGAGTGAAAATCAAATGATAAAATTTGGAGCTGCAAAAGAGTTATTAAAATTTGATTTTGGAAAGCCTGTGCATTGCCTCATAGTGCCTGGAAAGCTGCATTTTATGGAGGAAGAATGTTTGAAGATGTATAAGATTTAACCACATAATTTCTGTATAAGCTCAAAAGCCTTCAACAATTTTTCTTCTTCAACAATTAAGATATGTTCATTTGATGAAATAAGTGCGTCTATTATGCTTATGTCACTCTCTGCCAGTTCGTTATATATTATTGAAAATACCCCTGGTGTCTTTTTAAGAATTCTTGGGTAATTAATTTCAATCATTCCCACTTTCTTGTTTTCCTCCAGAATCAGGTCTTTTGGGAAAATTGACTTTATTTTTTCAAAATTTTTCTGGTCAATGACTATCGTCAACGCCTGGGAGCCTTCGAGAACCCTTATCACATCGTGCCCCTGGAAATCCATGAGCTTGTCTGGCCTTCCTAATTTTGTTTTTACAAAGTCGGTTCTTTTCAAAAGCAATGACGACATTTTCGTGCGGACTGCAATTTTTGCCTGTTTCAGCACAGAGTGGATTGAATAAATTTCATCTGCCTTTTTAGTGTCTAAGTTGTATCTCCTTATTGCGCTTATCACAGCATCGGGGGAGGCATTTAGCTTTTGAGCGCTGATGATGTATTTTGCCAGGCTTCTAACATTCAGGACTTTTCTTGACAGGTCTTTTTTTAGTGATGCATCGGTATCAATGAATTTCCACACTTTTTCTCTTATGTTATCTTCCATAGTCTTGACATAAATTTATGTCAATTTATAAAGTTTTGTGCCAAATTTGTCATTTTTATCAGATTTATAGCATATGTGCCAAAAGAGATTTAAAGGAAAATTAAGTGAGATTTAAAGGAAAATTAAGTTTTGTCAATTGATAAAAATGAGCAATTCTAATGGAACAAATGGCAATGGAAAAGAATCTCCTCTTGTCCTTATAGTTAATCGAAATGGTTCTGTTCTTCAAGTAAATGATATTAGGACAGGGTTGGGGACTTCCAACTATATTGTTGATACAATAAGTTACGATAGAGGAGCACCTGTTAGACATGCGAGCGAATCCCTTCCTGATGTTGATATATTAATTGCCGCAGAAAGTGTACCTATTAGGGCGATGGCGCATGCGGCCCCAAACCTTAAAAAAATAATCACAACAAATCCAGCTTACAGAGGCGTAACTTCTGTCCATAATGGGCAAAGAAGCGTAGAAGTAAAATATTTTTACAATCCTGTTTCACATCATTTCACAACACGAGAGATTTTGCAGGATTTAGTCCCAAATTATTCTGAAAAACCAGCGGCTGCAAATCGTCCTCAATAATTTCCTAGCAGAGGTTTATACATTAAATTTAAATACAAAGCTATTGTCTTGAGTTCTAATGACAGCCCCGTAGTGTAGCGGTCAAATTCTCTAAATGTATAAATTAGGGAAACCGATTCATTCAGCCCTTTGGAGGCTGAGACGGCAGTTCGAATCTGCCCGGGGCTATTTTTTTTATTAAAAACATTTATAAATCAACATAGTATTCCATTTATTGAAAGATAGCCCGGTAATTCGATTTGCTTGGCTATGCTGGATGGCAATAAGCTTGTTCTTCCAGAAAATTCAATGAACGGAATACATTAACGAAACTATACATTACGAAAATAAATCAGTAATAATAAAAAAATTTAAAATAAATAAATTGGACGGTTAAAATAAAAATGGCACGCATGCACTCCCGTAAAAGGGGAAAGCACGGCTCGAAGAAGCCGGCAAAGAAGACAGTGCCTTCATGGGTAAGGTACAAGCCCAAAGAGGTTGAGCTGCTGATAGCGAAGCTTGCAAAGGACGGCAAAAAGCCGTCGCAGATCGGCGTTTTGCTCAGGGACACTTACGGGATTCCAAGCGTTCGGGCCCTGGAAGGCAAGTCCATCAATGACATCCTGAAAGAGAAGAAGATTGTCCCAGAGGTTCCGGAAGACCTAAGCGCATTATTCAGGAGGTTTGCGGCGATAAAAAAGCATCTCGAAGCCAACAGGCATGATGAGACCGCAAAGCGGGGCTTGCTGCTCACGCAGTCAAAGATATACCGCCTGATAAAGTACTATAAAAGAGCCGGCAGGATTCCAGAAACATGGAAGTTCAACGCTGACAGGATGGGATTCTATGCGGAGTAAAATATTTATTTTATTTTCTTCCATGTAAAGCGTATTGGTTTGCACGCCATTGCTCATAATAATCAATAAACAGTAAGATTCTCAGTAGTCTTTTATCATAAAAAGGAAATTTTTTATTTTCACCGGCATATACATGATAAGATTCATGCTCCAATGCGTCTCTATTTCTATAACCTTCTGATAATTGAATAATCCATTTTCTGTCTCCTAATTTAGTTGCGTGAGTATTTGACACTCCAAACAGTGAAACAGATTCTGGAATTCCTCTAAAAACTACATCTATTCCTACTTCTTCCAGACCCAAATCCTTCCTTATTGTTTTTAAATCAGCTTTATACTCGAAGACAAAAGTTATTATACAATTGTTGTCTTCTCGTAATAAGCAAATGACATGATTATGTCTAAAAAGTTGTGTCATTTGCTATAGCTTCTGATTCTGAACTATAAGATGATCTTGCATTAAGAGGAAAAGAAGCTTTGGATAACACAACAGGAACTGTAATCAGGGTTGTCAAGTAAGATGCTGCAACAATTCCGGATAAGTTTCTTAATCTCATATTTATAGAATCCCTATAATTAATTTTATTTTGCTATCTCCTTAACCCTCTCCACAACCTCGTCAATCAGGTAATCAGGAGTAGAAGCGCCTGCTGTAACTCCAATCTTTTCCTTTCCGTCAAACCATTCTTTTTTAAGCTGCTCTGCTGACTGGATGAAATGGGACTGAACGCCGAACTCTTTGGCCCTTGCGTACAGCTCCTTTGAGTTTGACGAGTTTAGTCCCCCTATAACAATTATCATGTCCCTGTCCTGCGCCAATTCGTCTATGTCAGACTGCCTCTGCTTTGTCGGGTTGCAGATTGTGTCAACATAGCCGAATTTCTTGTCTAAATCGCGAAGATTCAGTCCAATCTCCTCAAATTTCCCATTTTGCATCTTGGAATTAATGTCTTCAATCAGTTTTTTGTAGCCAAAAACAGACATAGTTGTTTGGGAGATTATGGCATATTTTTCATGATTGGCACGGCTTATATGATTGATGACCAAATCAGAGTCTTCTGTATGCTCGACAATGAGGGTGTCTTTTCCCTTAAGGTGATAAGATGTCCCGATTGATTCCGGATGATCGTGCTTGCCGAAAATCATCACTTCATAGCCATTTTGCTTTAGTTTTATCGCGACATTATGGACTAGAGTTACCAATGGGCATGTTGCATCATTCAAATTACTGTTTTTTGTTATTGATTTCTGCTGCAATTCTTTGTAAGTCGTTCCCGGCTCTCCATGGGCCCTCAAAACGGTTATTGCATTCTGCGGAATCTCGCCAATGCCATTTACAAACACCATGCCCTTATTTTCCAGGTTTTTTATAACCTTCTCATTATGGACCAGCTGGCCCAGAACATACGTTTTACCGCTATTTTTTGAAGCGACCTGCTCTGCTATCTCTATGGCTTTCTTTACCCCGAAGCAGAAGCCCGCATGTTTTGCCACCTTGATGTCCGGCATTTTGATTATTTCTTATTTTTATTTTTAATTATTCCGTCATTGATTTTTATCGTTAATGAATATTTTGTTATTAAGTTTCGCTAATGCGTTCGCGCTTGATGTTTTAGCACTTCTCGCCTTTGACAATAGGGCACGAGCATTAATAATAATAAAATTTTAAATTAACCCCCCAGACGTCACATAATTATAACCGTCTGCTTAAATTGTTTTTGTCAAAAACACGAAAGGGTAGTCATACTGTATCTTGAAAAAAGCCTCTCGTGCCTCGTAGATGCTGTTGAAGATGGCAAAAACAGTGGGGCCGGAGCCTGAAATGCAGGCATTCAGCGCATCACTTCTCAGAAGATTTGCCTTGATTTCATTGATTGCCTTGTATTTTTTTGTGACAATGGCGTCAAAATCATTATGCAGGTTGCCTGCTATTTCCTTAATATCTTTTCTCTCAATCGCTTTTACAAGATTGCCTATTTCGGCTTTTGACCTTATCTTTGGCTTTTGCCTGTCAAAGGCAGAATACGCCCATTTTGTGGAAACCCTAAAGCCGGGGTTGATGAGCACCACATTAATGCTGAAAGATTTCTTTATCCATTTTAGCTTGTTGCCTATGCCCTCCACCAAGGCTGCGTTTTCCCCTATGAAGAACGGCACGTCAGAGCCGATTTGGGAGGCAAGCTCAATCAGCTGCTTTTCCCTGAGCTTCAGGCCCCATAGCTTGTTGAGACTAAGCAGGGTAGTTGCTGCGTTGCTGCTGCCACCGCCCAGGCCGGCTTCCAATGGAATGTTCTTCTCCATGTATATCTTTGCGCCATGCTTAACCTTGTACTTTTTTTTCAGGAGGAGGGCGGCCTTATAGGCAAGGTTTTCCTCGCCGGCAAGCGCAGGATGAGTGGACTCGACAACGATCTTGTCTTCGTGCAGCATCTCAATTTCCATATTATCGCTGAGCTCTATCCTCTGCATCACCGATTGTATGTTATGATAGCCGGAGCTCAGCCTTTTGCCTATCTTCAGGAAAAGGTTGATTTTTGCGTATGATGGCGTGGCCATAATACATTGAGAGAAGTGATAATATATTAAATTATTGCTGGTCAGGGGCTTTAAAATAGAGAAATCTTAAGCTTATAAGCCCTATAAAGGCAGAATCTTGGGTATTCAAACCTGGTTTAATGCTACTATGCAAAAGCACTGCATTCCCTTCCCCTGGCCGAAGGAAGTCAGATTTTCTCCAGAAGTGCACGTTATTCCAATATTCTCCTTACTTATGCTTAATATTTTTGATAATGATCCTATTATTTTATCTGTATGATTGTCCAATCTCGGCTTTAGCGCTTCAATTGAAATGCTCACATTGCTTATTTTCATGTTTTTTTCATTTAATTTATTCAGGATGACTCTCAGATATTCTTTGCTGTCCGTTATCCCTTTCCTGCACATCGGGTCCGAATAACGGCCCAAAGATTTTTCCCCGATTGCGGAACTTACCGCATTGAATAATGCGTGCAGGACTAGGTCTCCGTCAGAATTTGCCTCCAATCCAATTTCGTCTGGAACAGCATAACCGCCTAAGATTAATTTCTTGTTTTTATTGATTGAGAATTTATGGCTGTCCTGGCCAAAGCCAATTCTAAAGTTGCCGGCCATATTGTTTCTTTTCGCTAATATGCCTTCCGCAATGGCTAAATCGTCTTTTGTTGTCACTTTCATGTTTTCATAGGAGCATTGCACGATTCTCACTTTCTTCCCCAGCGATTCGACGACAGCAACGTCATCGGTTATTTCTAATTTATTTTTTTTAACGTTCTCGAAGCCTTCAATAAATAATCCGTATTTTACTGCCTGGGGCGTCTGCATCTGGTAAACGCCATCTCTTTCAATTGTATTTTCGACAAAATCATTTTTTATTTTCTTGATTGTGTCTTTCAGCGGGAAACAGCAGACTGCGGCGCCATATTTTTGTGCTGCATTTACACATTTTTTAATCTCTATTTCTTTAACTAGCGGATTGCTTCCATTATGAACCAGGATAATATCATTATCTCTTGCATTTTTTATTGACATCAATCCATTAAAAACAGAATCCTGCCTTTCATTTCCGCCTTCTATTATGTTTTTTATCTTATAAAATTTGTATTGACTTTTTATTTCATTTATTTTCCTGAAGTCGTTTTTTTGCGCAACAACAGCTATCTCGTCAATCAAAGCGCAATCATTAAAAGCTTTTATTGCGTAATAAACCATCGGCTTGTCCAATAACGGCAAAAATACCTTGTTCTCCTTGAAGTCCATCCTTTTCCCCTTTCCGGCTGCCACAATAATAGCAAAATTCATTTTGCAGTAATCCCCTCTTCTACAATTCTTTTTGCCTCCTCTTTTGTCCGGCTGTCCGCCTTAAGAATTTCATGCAAATTTGGCTGAGTTATTGGCTTGTGGCTGCCCATCATCCTCATGATTAAGTTGGAGATGTCCGGAAATCTTATTTTATCGCCGAGAAAAGCCCAGACTGCAATCTCGTTAGCTGCATTCATGGCTGCGGGAAGAGTTCCTCCAGTCCTGCCAGCTTCGTAAGCGTATTTCAGGCATGGAAACATTTCAAAATCCGGCTCTTTGAACTCAAGATTTTTTATTTCTGCCAGGTCCAATGATTTGGAATTACTTGGGGATCTCTTTGGGTAAGACAAGGCATATTGTATCGGGGTTTTCATGTCAGGCAATCCCAATTGCGCAATCACAGACTTGTCATGGAATTCCACCAGAGAATGGACTATACTTTGCGGATGAATCACAACCTTTATTTTTTCATACGGGATGTTGTAAAGCCAGTGCGCTTCTATGACTTCAAAGCCCTTGTTCATCAAAGTCGCTGAGTCAATTGTTATTTTATTGCCCATGCTCCATGTCGGGTGCTTTAACGCATCTTCTTTTGTCACATTTTTCAATTGCTCTTTTGAATAGTTCCTGAATGGCCCTCCGGAACAGGTCAATGTAATTTGCTCTACTTCGTTTATGTTTTCCCCATTCAAGCACTGGAATATTGCAGAGTGCTCTGAATCTATTGGCATTAAATTTACATTGTTCTTTCTTACTTCATCCATTATTATGGAGCCTGCTGCAACCAAAGTCTCTTTATTGGCTAATGCAATGTTTTTCCTGCTTCTTGCTGCGTGATATGTGGGTTCGATGCCAATGGAGCCGACTAATGCATTGACTACAGTATCACATTCTGCCAATGATGCTATTTTGTTTAATCCCTCAATTCCGGAATATACCTGGCATGAAGAAAAATTAAGTAAGTCATCTTTTTTTGAAGAATCCATTATAGCAACTGCCTTTGGCTTTAATTCCTTTATCTGCTTTAGCAATAAATCAGAATTTTTGTTTGCTGTCAGTCCAACTATTTTAAATTCATTCGGGAATTTTCTTACTATGTCTAAGGTTTGAGTTCCAATTGAGCCGGTTGAGCCTAATATGCTTAGATGTTTCATGCAATATACCACTCCCTTAGTGAATAGAATTAGATATTTTTGTTATAAATGTTTCTATGAGCATAGTGCCGCGGCTGGGATTTCCACCCGTATTGATTTGAACCCGCGTGACGTCCTTGCGGGGACATCAACTGGATCTTAAGTCCAGCGCTTTAAGCCGAACTCAGCCACCCTGGCATTTATGATAGCAAAATTTATATATTCATCAATATGAACATACTAATCCTTGCGGGGCGTTAACTGGTTTTGAGTCTGGCATTGGCCAAACTCAGTCATTCTTTTTTATTTTGGAAGCATGAGTATAACAAGAATTGCTTTATATATTATACCCGCACATGTCCAGTGTCCAGTGCTATTAGAAAATATATTTTCTATAATAGAAATATTTGAATATACAAATTAAACTTGGAATGCTTTTGTCAGGAAAATGGTTGAGCTGTTTGACACTTAATATTTCCATTTAATTTAGCTTCCGTTCTGTGCAATCTCATTTATCTCCTTCAGCAGAACCTCTTTTATCTCATTGTCATTTATTCGCTTTACAATCTGCCCATTTTTGTAAAGAACATGGCTCCCTGGCGCTCCTACAATTCCTAGGTCTGCTTTTCTTGATTCTCCTGGACCATTTACGGCGCAGCCCATGACAGCAACATGAATTGGCTTTTTTATTTTTTCAGTCTCGTTTTCAAGCTCTTCAACTATCTTGATTACGTCGATATGCGTTCTTGCGCACGTTGGGCAGGATGTAACTTGGACTCCGTCATTTCTCAATCCCAAAGACCTCAAAATCAATTTCCCGACTTTTACCTCTTCTCTTGGGTCTTCTGACAAGGAAACCCTTATTGTGTCGCCTATGCCTTCTGACAGCAGCATTCCAATTCCCATTGCTGATTTTATTGCCCCGGGAATCTTTGAGCCTGCTTCTGTAACGCCAAGATGCAGAGGATAATCCGTTTTTTCTGCAAACAATTTGTAAGATTTTACCATTCTCGGCACATCAGATGCTTTCAATGAAACAATTGTATCATAAAAATCCAAGTCTTCAAGGATCTTTACATGCCGCATTGCACTCTCAACCATCGCCTCTGGCGCGTATCCATATTTTTCGTATAAATCTCTTTCTAACGAGCCCAAATTAACGCCAATCCTTATCGGAACTCCATAATCCCTGCATGACTTGACAACTTGCTGCACTTTATCGGGGTTTCCAATATTTCCCGGGTTTATTCTGACTTTATCAACGTATTTTACTGCCTCCAATGCAATCCTGTAATCAAAATGGATGTCAACAACTAGCGGGATAGAGATATTTTCTTTTATTTCCTTCAGTGCTTTTGCAGCATCAATTGTCGGGGCAGACACCCTTATAATGTCGCAGCCGATATCTTCCAAGCCGTGAACCTGCTCAATTGTTGTCTTAACATCAGTTGTATCAGTAGTTGTCATTGACTGGATTGGTATAGGCGCATCTCCTCCGATGAATAATTTTCCAACCTTTACCTTGCGGGATTTTCTTCTTATAATTGATGATTCCATTTTCAAAATATTATTTATTTTTATTTAAGATATAAGTAAGGATTAATCCTATAATTATTGGAGATAAAATCAAAAGGTAATGGTATTGCTCTCCACTAAAAAGAAAATTATTTCCCAACCACCATCCGCATTTTCCAGCTTTGTCAGCATAATCCACGCACATGGACTTTAAGTTTTTTACCAACAAAACCACTGAAAGGACAGCAATAACCCAAACAAAGATAATTTTTTTATTCATAAATTCATCATGCTTTTAATTGCTTTTTTTATCCCTTCTTTATCTATTCCAATTAATTTCTTCTGAATATCCGGCTTTCCGTGCTCAATAAACTCGTCGGGAACTCCGATTCTTTTGATGTTTGCCTTGATTCCATTATCTTCCAATAATTCCAGAACAGCAGAGCCAAACCCTCCGTTTAATGTTCCTTCTTCAAGCGTGACTATATTGTTAATTTTCTGCGCATGCTTTGCTATCAGTTCCTTGTCAATAGGCTTTGCAAACCTTGCATTTATCACTGTAGCATCAATCTTCAGTTCATCAATTGCCTGCATTGCATCATAAAGCATAGGGCCTACTCCAATTATCAGCAAATCTTTTCCTTCCCTTAATACTTGCCCCTTGCCTATCTCAATTTGCCTTAGCTCAGGATCCAATCCAACCCCAACAGATGCGCCTCTTGGATAGCGTATGCTACACGGTCCTTTAAGCAAAGTTGCAGTATATAGCATGTGCTGCATTTCATTCTCGTCTTTCGGAATCATTATGGTTATGTTAGGAATTGCCCTAAGATAAGCTATATCAAATGGCCCATTGTGTGTTGGCCCGTCATCTCCCACAAGTCCTGCCCTGTCCATTGCAAAAATCACAGGCAAATTTTGAAGGCATACATCATGCACAATTTGGTCATATGCTCTTTGGAGAAATGTTGAGTATATTGTGCAGACTGGCTTCATTCCATTTATAGCAAGCCCTGCAGCAAATGTCACAGCATGCTGTTCTGCTATTCCAACGTCAATGGTTCTTTCGGGAAAATGCGCTTCAAACTTATTCAATCCCGTTCCTGATTTCATTGCAGCGGTTATTGCAATTATTTTCTCATCTTCTTCTGCAATCCTTATCAATGCGTTCGCAAAAGCATCTGTCCAGCTTATGTTTGTTGTTGTTACATATTTCTGCCCGTTTATGGGATCGAATTTCGGCATTCCATGAAATTTCTCCATATCCTTTTCAGCGAAATGGTAGCCTTTTCCTTTTTCTGTCTTGACGTGCAGAATAACCGGGCCCTTCAAGTCTTTTATGTTCTGCAATGCTGGAATCAATTCATTAATATTGTGGCCGTCTATGGGGCCAAAATACTGGAATCCCAATGCCTCAAAGAAAATCCCCTCGCTGTATATTGTCCTTATCCTTTCCTGAACTTTGAAGACTTTGTCCAGCTCTTCTTCTCCTATTCCAGGTATTCTTCGCAATATGCCTTTTGTTGTTTTTCTTAATTTGAAATAGCCTGGCCTGAGGACTATTTTATTGAGATACTTCGAAATTGCGCCGACATTTGGGGAGATGGACATCCTATTGTCGTTTAAGATTATCAGCATATTTGTTTTATCTGCTCCCAGGTTGTTTAAGCCTTCAAACGCCAAGCCTGCTGTCAAGGCGCCATCTCCGACAATTGCAACAACCTTGTAGTCTTCTTTTTTGTAATCCCTTGCTTTCGCTATGCCCAGGGCGGCAGAAATCGCAGTTGATGCGTGGCCTGCCCCGAAAACATCATATTCTGATTCCTGTATGTTGCAGAAGCCGCAAACGCCCTTGTATTGCCGCAGCGTATGAAAATTATTTCTTCTTCCGGTTATGAGTTTGTGGGGATAACACTGATGGCCGGTGTCGAAGACAATCTTGTCCTTCGGCGCATCAAAAACATAATGGGCAGCTAATGTAAGCTCAACCGCCCCCAACGGCCCCCCCAAATGGCCGCCGTTCTTAGAGACTACTTCAAGAATTTTTTCCCTTATTTCCTGAGCCAGGAAATTAAGCTCTTCCATGCCCAGTTTTTTAATGTCTTTGGGCGAGCTGATACTATCAAGCACATTCCTAGCTTGCTGCCTTGTCTCCCGTTTAGCTTCAATAGCATTAACCAACAAATCGCTTTGTGACTTTTTAGAGGATAAAAACTTCTTCAGCGCCTTTTTATGCTCCATCAAGCACCCCCTTTATTGTCCTGATTGTTTGCTTAGGTTTATAAAGATTTTGGAAAAAGAAAAAGGGAAAATTAAAGGCGGTGATATCTCATTTAGTCAAAATAGAAATTGAGGAATCTAGACAAAGAGACGCAGAAGGCAACAGGATAGCATTGCATTCGATGAAATAAATTAATTAAAAGGCGGAATTTCCCGAGATTCACCCAAAATATTGCAAAGATAGTTAAACTAGGCCATAAATAGTATATTATGATAACCAAAAGAACTGTATTCAAGGCCAGAGCACCCAAAAAACCGGTATTCAAGAAATTATGCTCAAGATGCCATAAATACTCATTCATCAAGTCTGCATGGTCCTTGTGCACTCCGTGCTGGGAGAAAGCAACCGGCAAGAAGATAAAAGAGAAATAAAACTATTTTTTGTGCCATTTTAGCTATGGTTATAGTAAAAAAGCTGCCAGACAATAGGTGGAAAGAATTCAGGGATTTGCGCTTGGAGGCCCTTAAGACCGATCCGATTGCGTTTGGAAGCTCGTATGAAGAAGAAGTCGGGCTGCCAAAAGAAGCATGGATAAAAAGAATTAAGAATGTAATTTTCGCTTTCTCAAACGACAAGCCGATAGGCATGGCCACTTATGTCTTTAAGAGCAAGGCGAAAACAAGGCATATCGCAAATATATTCGGGGTTTATGTAAGGCAGGAATTCAGGGGAATGGGAGTGGGCGAAAAGCTGGTTGAAAGCGCGATATCGTCAATAAGGAAAAACAGGAGCATCATCAAGATCAATCTGAATGTGAACCCCGAGCAGAAGGCTGCCGTAAAACTCTATGAAAGATACGGCTTTAAGGCTGTCGGCTTGCTGAAAAAAGACCTGCATGTCAACGGCAAGTTCTATGATGAGCTGATGATGGAGAAGATGGTTTAAAATCACAAATCAACAGATAGCTTTTTAAATAACCGACGCATCCTTTTCGTATTACCCGTTAACTACACTGCTTCGGCAGGAGGGTGAGCTAATGCGAGCCCTCTTTTATTTTTTGGTCAAGCTTTTTGCGTCGAGCAAAAAGGTTGGAGAGCATAAATGGAAAAGGAAGAATTACAGTCAGCATTGCAGAAGGCAAGGGATATTTCTGAGAAGAGGAACTTCAAGCAGTCGTTTGACCTGATCATAAACCTGAAAGGACTGGACATGAAGAAGCCGGACCACCAGATTGATACTTTCATAAACCTGCCGCACCCAAGGGGGAAAAAGGCAAGAATATGCGCTTTAGTCGGAGCGGAGCTGCAGGAGCAGGCCAAAAGCGTTTGCGACTCCGTAATCTTATCGGACAATTTTGAAAAGTACAAGGACAAGAGGGAGCTTAAAAGGACTGCAAACAGCTTTGACTATTTTATCGCCCAGGCAAACATAATGCCCAAAGTTGCAACAACATTCGGAAGGGTATTCGGCCCAAGGGGCAAGATGCCGAACCCAAAAGCCGGCTGTGTGGTGCCGCCAAACGCCAACCTGAGGCCATTGCACGAAAAACTGCAAAAGACAATCAGGCTTACAACAAAAAATGTCCCGCTTATACAATGCAGCGTAGGCGCAGAGGACATAAGCTTTGAAAATGTCGTTGGCAATGCCATTGCAGTTTATAACGCAGTTGTGCACCTGCTGCCGAATGAGCAGCACAATATAAAAGATGTCTACGTGAAATTGACAATGGGCAGGCCCGTCAAAGTTGGAGAAAAAATAGAGGTCGTTAAGGAGACAAAGCAGCATTAGACAGCAATTCAAAACATTTTCAAATTAAATAAGAATAATCAGGGAAAAAACCAAATGGAACAGATACAGGCCCATGTAGCGGAATACAAGAAGGAGATTGTAAGCAATCTTGCCAGTTTGATGAATGAATACCCTATCATAGGGGTTGTAAACATGGAAAACCTGCCGACTCCGCAGCTGCAAACCATGAGGGCGCAGCTAAGGGGCAGATTCCATCTTACAATGACAAAGAGGAGGCTGATCAAGCTTGCTGTTGAGCGGGCCAAAGCCAGCAAGAAGGGAATTGAGCAGCTTGAGGCCCATTTAGGGGGGATGCCTGCATTGATTTTCACGAAAGAGAACCCATTCATGCTAAGCAAAACCCTGCAGAAGAGCAAGTCCCCGGCTCCCGCAAAATCAGGCCAGACAGCGCCCAGGGACATAGTTGTGCAGAAAGGCGCAACGCCTTTTGCGCCAGGCCCTATAATAGGAGAGCTTGCCTTGGCAGGCATCAAAGCGGGCGTAGAAGGGGGAAAGGTGGCTGTAAAGGAAGACACTGTAGTCGTGAAATCAGGTGAAAAAATAAAGCCGAAGGTTGCCGAGATTCTGACAAGGCTTGGAATACAGCCAATGGAAGTCGGCTTGGACTTGGTTGCTGTTTACGAAAACGGGCTGATTTACGGGAGAGAGATATTGTCGATTGATGAAAAAGAATACCTGAACAGGCTGCAAAATGCTGCGAGATGGGCATTTAACCTCGCATTCAACACAGCTTATACAACAAAAGACAATATAGGTTTATTGCTTGGAAAAGCACACAATGACGCGAAAGCGCTTGGAACCTCGCAGAAGATATTTGATGCCGGGATTATTGATATTTTATTGGGAAAGGCAGAGCAGCAGATGCTAAGCTTGAAATATGCGGCAAATATACAGGTTGCTGAAAAAGAAGAAGTTAAAGTTGAATCGAAAACTGAGGAAATTAAAGAACGAAATATTGATTCAAAACCAGAAGAAACAGCAGCACAAAAGCAAGAATCAGCTGAAATAAAAGCCCCGACAAGAGAAGAGCTGGAGGCAAACATAAAGATGAGGGAAAAGCAAAGAGAAGTCAAGGAAGTTGAGAAGATAACAAAAGAGATTCAAAAAAAGGCAATTGAAGAGCAGGATAAAAAATAAGCATTAATCAAAATAAAAAACAATAATTAAAATACAATACGAAACGACTCATTAACGGAAATTTCAATAAAAAATATTACGATAAAACTGAAAAAATTAAATCAAAATAACAACGGAGGTCAATAAAATGGAATACGTATACGCAGCTATGTTGCTTCACAAGGCTGGTCAGAAAGTTGATGAAGCGAATGTGAAGAAAGTGCTTGAAGCAGCCCATGTAAAAGTGGACGACGCAAGGGCAAAGGCGCTTGTTGCGGCCTTGGAAGGGGTCAACATAGAAGAGGCTATAGAGAAGGCGGCCATGGCCCAGGTTGCAGTGGCGGCAGCGCCGGCAGCATCCGGAGAGCACAAAGCTGAAGCAAAGGTTGACCATGCCAAGAAAGCAGCTGAAGAGAAGAAATCAGAGGAGCAGGCTGCGGCAGGACTTGGAGCCCTGTTTGGCTGAACGCTTTAAATTTTTTATTTTTAGCGTTTTAAACATCGGAATTCCACCCTAGCTATGCTAGGTGGTCTCGTACCTCGACCACTCATCTTATCATGGAATTCCGACTGTGCTCAAAAACCACGCAAAAACATTTGCGATAGCAGCATGTCGGTAAATGCTTTGCATTTCCGATCATGCTCGCATGTCGAAAATGTTCCATTTTCGAGCACACTCGGAAATTTTTAATTTCCGATGAATCTATGATTTGCGACATGCCACTCATCTCTGATGGGTGGTTTTTGACATATCAGAAATGAATCGAGCTCATGCCATCAAATCACAAGGAGCTAGTTGAGGAACTGAACAGGCACAAGGCAGAGGCATCCAAGCTGAGGGAAAAGCTCAACGGGCTTGACAAGGAAAAAGAATCATGGTTCGGCAAAAAAGAGGCCATCTCTGCCAAAATAAGGGAAGCAATACAAAAAATAAGGGGCAGCAAGGCTAAAAGGGATTCCCTGACCCTTGAAGTAAAGGCGCTGAAAACAAAGAGAGACGGCGTCAATAACGCATTAAAGCTGAAATTAAGCGAGCTCGGCAAGTCAAAGAAAGAGAATTCTGAAATTGCGAAATCTTCAGGCATAAAAGAGCCGCCTTCCAGAATAATGCAGCAAATTGAAAAGCTGGAATTCAGGATAGAGACTGATACTGTTTCTTTCGAGAAAGAGAAGGAGCTAATGAAAAAAATAAAGCAACTGAAGAGATCGTATGAAGATGCCGCGGATTTGATGGAGTCAAATAAGAAGGTAAGGGATGCGTCTGACGATGCCAGAAAGCTGAGAAAGGAGGCAAACGAAATCCACAGGCAAATACAGGACAAAGCAGGCCAAAGCCAGGTTCTGCACGAGGACATGATCAAGATTTCCGGGGAGATTGACAAAATGAAAGCAGAGGAAGAGGAGGCTTTCAGGAAATTTTCCGAGCTAAAGAAGCAGTTTCACGAAGTTAACGGCCAATTAAAGGAAAAATTAAACGTGATGAACGGCATTAGTTCGCAGCTTGACAAGATGCACTCTGACAGGAGGGAAAAGAGAAGGCAGGAGCAGGAATTGTTCCTGAAATCAAAGGAAGAGGAAGTAAACCAAAAGATAAAGAGGGGGGAAAAGCTCACGACCGAGGATTTGCTGGTATTCCAGAAGTTTGGAAGGGAATGACTTGGCTTGATTATTTCTGTATTGAGGTATTTCCAGATAAAGAAGTTCGTGAAACATTTGTTTCACGAACTTTACTACCTTTTATTTACTCAATCTTCACGATCTTCCTTGTCAGGCTCCTGTGCACGTAGTTTGAGAATTCTTTCTCAATCCTGAATCCTGACTGCTTTAACAGCTTCCTGTAATTTACGTAGCTTGGGAAGACAATGACTGCTTTTTTCCTCAGCTTTTTCCTGAGGCTTTTCAGGAATCTCAGGTAAAACTGCCCAAGGCTCTTAATGAAATGCCTTGTCCCTGTTTTTTTGTTTATCCTGTGCTTTTTCCAGTCCTTTTCATAAGCTGACATGGCGTTTGAGTTCAGCCCGTAAGGCAAGTCCGTAACAGCATGATCGAACTTATCGCCAATGCTTACCGCATTCTTATTCCTGATTTTGCAGTTTTTAATTTTGAAATGCTTAAGGTTTTCAGCACAGCCATCAGCCATCATTTTATTTATGTCGTAGCCAACTGCTTTGATTTTCATCAGCCCTGCCTCAATCAGGAAGCCGCCAGTGCCGCAGAAAGGGTCCAATAAAGTTTCATTCTCCCTTATTTCGGTCAGATTAACCAGCGCCCTTGCGACTTTGGGATGCAGTGAGCTGGGATGCGGAAACGGCCTTAAGTGAGATCTCCTGGACTCAAAATCCTCCTTGTTCTCATAAATCAACAGCCCGCAGTATGCCCTGTCTTCAGCTATGAACAGCTGAATAGATGTTGTTGGGCTTTCCAGACTGACTTTTGGGTTTTTCAGACTGCGCCAAATATGGCCGGCAAGCGCTTTTTCGGAGATTTTTATTTTATTTTTATTGCCTTTTTCGTTAATGTATTTCTTAGTCATTGTATTGCCATTATTGAAATCATAGAGCCTTACACAAAAATCATCCTTATAGGCAGAACTCCAGTCAAACTCTTTCATTGATTTAATCAAATCCTTTGATTTGCACTCAAAAAGGAATTTGTAAACGGATTTTGTCAATGCAAGCCTCTTTATTGTTTTTTCATCATAGTTCAAATCGGCAATTGCCAGCCTACCGCCAAGCTTATAGCTTTTTACGCCGAACAGGCTGTTGATTTCCTCACTGCCGATGTCAGCATAGTCGCCTGATAAAAAGAAGATGCATTTCATATAAATTCAAAGATTGAAGAGCATAATAAGCTTATCTTCTTTTCTTTGCTGCTTTGCCCTTGACATCCTTTAGCTTCTTATAAGAAAGGAATATCACTATCAGCAATTCAGCCAAGATGACAACAGGCTTCACATACCTGCCCAGGTATTCATAGTACCTGAAAGTCCCGAAGAATAACGTGACAAGGCCGCCAAGCATGAATCCTGTGGCTATCCATTCGTTCAGGCTCACATTGGCCGGCAATGACAAGCCTATGCCGATTGCAACCAAGGCCAGTATAGAGGAGATTATGAAAAAATAAAAGTTATATTTCTGATTGGCATTGTCAAAATCCCTCTGGCAGTAATTGCAGCCCTTGTACTGCAAAGGGCAGCCATTCGCGTCTCTTGTATAGTCCGGGAACCCCTTTTGTTCCGCACATGCCTCAAGCTCTTTGACGGTTGGCTCTTTGTAAGAAGGGCATTTTACATCTGCAGCATAAGGCTTTTCCGGGTAATATCTTGTAGTTTTGCAGTAATCCTCATATTTCGGGGCTGGATAAAACGCCCCAATGACTGCATTAACCAAGATGGCGTAGAGTATCGCAATCACGAATATTATCGCAACCCTTCTCAGGTCTATCATTTTTATGGGTAGATTATAAGGGATATATAATACTTATGTATATTTTTTGCAAAGCATGCATATTTGTTTTCTATATTGAAACCAAAACTATATAAATAAGTAAAACATCTTCATTAATATGAAAAAGGGGCGCCCGATAAAATCTGAAATAAGGCAGAACATAATCGAAATACTCCACTTCATAAAAAAGGCTTATGGCTATGAAATCTACAAGGTTTATGTGGCAATTTTCCCAAAGGTCACCCTGAGAAGCATCTATTATCACCTGAAGAAGGGCCTTGACCTGGGCGAATTTGTAGTCAACAAGGTTGAAAGGGAGAAAGGCGATTATTCCTGGGGCACAGAAGCAGAAAAGATATATTACAGCCTGGGCCCAAATGCGAAGCCAACCGGCAACGACAGAGTAAAGGAATATGTGGAGAGCAGGCAAGCGCAAGCCCCGCAATAATTTTATGATATAAAGGCAAACAGGATATTGACCAGAATCACAACAAGGAAGAACATTCCGACATAAGCCCAGATTTTACTGCCTTTTTCCTTTCCAAAATACCTGTGCAGCGGAAGCTGCAGCATTCTGCCGCCGTCTAACGGGCCTATAGGCACTAAATTGAACAAGCCGATGCCGAAGTTCAGAATGAACAGGAAATAAAACAATCCTGAGAGCCAAACTATAATTTTCACGAAAAAATCTCCGCCTATGCCGAATTTTAATCTTATGTTCTGCTCGAGATATGCTCCCATGTAAGCCGCGCTTTCATTTTGGGGATTGGCCGCCAGCTTCAGCTGGTAAGCAGAGCTGTCTGTCCTGACATTCACGATTTCGCCGGGCTTCTTTGCCTTTAGCGCTGTTGAGAGATTGTCCCTGTAAGGCGTTTCTATTCCGTCAATGCCTTTGATCACCTCTCCGATTTTTATCCCGGCTTTTTCCGCAGGAAAGGCGTCTTTGCTTTTCACGTAATCGGTTACCCGGACGCCGTCGGCAACTGCAGCGCTGCCAATCAGCAGAAAAATTGCAAAGCATGCAAAAGCTGTCAGGATATTGGCCATCGGGCCTGCTGCGAACATGCTGAGCTGCTCTTTATGGGGCCTTTTCCTAAGCTCTTTTTCGTCAGGCTCGACAAAAGCCGCCGGGATTATCGGGATATAGCTTACAACAGACAATCCCCTTATGTAGGATAAGCCTACCAGAATAATCCCAGCTATTAACCAAAAATCCGGAGAAGCATAATCCAGAAAATCAAAATCACTGAAATCAAAAAGCTGGTTATGTGCCATTTTAAAATACAATGAGAACAAAGCAATTGCCAAGCCGCTTACCCTGAACCCGGTTCCCATAAATGCGAACCCGCTTGATTTCACTTTCATGTTGTTTGCCCTTGCAATAAGCCCGTGGGAAAATTCGTGAACAACAGCAATCACAAAGATTGAGATAATCCAATAGAAAAATGGGACAAAGAAAATGCCTTTTGCCTTGATTGGAAGCACCAAGCCGACTCCGGGCTGGGCTTCCGGCCTTGTGAACAGCACATAGATATTGCTGAGCAGCCCGTAGCTGATTAGGATCATGCCCAGAAACCCTATCAAAACCCCGAAATAGCCAATGTAAAGAACAAGTTTCCTGTATTTTTTGGCCATGGAGTCCATCAATCTCAGGCCAAGCTTTGTCCGGTACATGGAAAAATAGAGGATGTAGGGAATGACCTGCTTGGTGTCCAGATTTTTCCTTTTGAAATAGACTAAAATTGTTAAAAGAACAAGGAAACCTAAGGCAGCAACAGTTTCAAAATCCATCATTTTAATACCTATCAAGAAGAGTCGTATGAGATTTTCAGTTTCATTGCGTTCACCATTGCTTCTGCGAATTCTGTATAGACAGTATTAGCTGCTGATACGACCACGACAACTTTGTCATCTTTTATTTCAGGATATGCTATAACTGTTTCCTCTTTTAAATTAGGCTGATTGCATTCATAATATCCTGCACTGGCAGATCCTGGCTTAGCCACAGGTGCAAAATCTCCGAACTTGCTGAGCAACCCTATAAAAATTGGGTATTTGCAAGTCAAATTAATTTGCAGTTCTGCTGATTTTATGGTCTCTTTTTTTATGTCTTTGGGTATATCAAAAACCACTTCCAAAGCTGGAGAACTAACTCCGGAGCCATAAACTGTGCAATAGTTTTCATCCGAATTTTTTAATTCTACAGAACAATCTTTAATTGAGCAATAAGCGCTGTATTTTTCACCAAGTCCTTGATATCGCATCATACATTTATTGTTTTCCATGAATTCAAATGGCTCTATCAATCTGTCCCAATTTTCTTTCATACCAATTTTGGCTGAAGAAATATCTACTAAAATGGATTGTGTTGGTTTAGGCAGAGATTCTGGATTGACATCTGTCGAAGTTTTAGAAGGTTCTTTAGAGCACGCTATTAGCAGAATCAAACTCATAATAAAAAAAGCAAGTATTTTGTTACGCATAAAACCAATCTTTATTTCATATTTAAATAATTTTTGATTTACTTCTTCCTTACGGCCTTAAACTGCTTGCTTCCGCAGCTCCTGCATTTTACCTTTCCCTGGATTATCTTTATGTTCGGGGACCTGATCTTTGTCTTGCATTTTCTGCAAATAAAAATGTTCCTGAACTTCCTGACATCAGCTTCGTGGAATTTTACCATTAATCTGCACCCTTGACCTGCTTTATGACTTTTTCATTCATTATAACCCAGTAAAGGACAGTAGCGCCGTTTGCAACCTGCCCCTTGAATTCATCGGGGATTTTCAGGTCAAACGTCTCGTAAGTTTCAGAGTCCATCACATTTGCCGCATCTCCCTGGACTGAAAGAACCTGGGCATTTCTTTTTTCTATAATCGGGACTTCAACATTGTCATGGCCGGGCATGACTTCTATCCTCTTTTTTTCGTCAACCAGCCCAACTGCAGATATCCTCACTTTGGAATGGCCGTGCTTACCTGGCTTTGAGATTTCAACATCGATTACCTTGCAGGCAATGCCCCCCATGAGTATGAAGCTGCCTTTCTGTATTTGGTTTGCCCCCACCGTCTTTGTTTCAGACATTAACAATATCACCTTAAATTTTTTTGATTTGGATTCAGTGTATAATTTATAAATCTATGCTTAGAACTATTCCTTCACAGCAAGCTTGATATCCTCTGCCTTTATGGTTTTTCTCCCCGCGTGCGCCGACAATTTGATGGATTTGACTGCGATTTCATGCGCTATCTCCTCAAGGACATTTTTTAATGCAACTTTGGCCTTGTCAGAAACCCTTTCTGCCCCGCCCTGCTTCAGCAGCTTTTCCATTGCAGCCAGTGGAAGAAACTTGTCAGTCATTTAAGCACCAAATCGGAAAATAAAGGCTAAATATATAAATTTTTTGAATTAAAAAGACAGAATGGCCTTTCTAAAGCTGAATCTATGCCTTCTTGCAAGCTTTGATATTTCCTGCTCCATTAATTCATAGTTCGGGAAATTTGCTTCCATTCTCTTGAATTCAGGGCTGTGATGGACTGTCCTCCCGTTCTTGTTTTCAAACTTGAATTTCTTGTGCAGCATCTCATGGTACATCACATAGTCCATCAAAACTGGGTCTGCAAACCTGAAGATTGTGCTTATCGTTATTGTGTCAGAACCGTATTCATAGCAGCCTAATTTGCTTGTAGAGTCATTTCCCCATTGCAAGTTAGGGATATCCATCATTCCGTTGAAAAATTCATCATTATTCCTGTTGAAAGACGCTTCCAACGCCGGCTCTGTCTTTGTCTTCGGAGCTGCAATGTGGACATTTTTCATGAATAGCGAGTATAACTCCATGTTCATTGTTTTCTTTTTGTCCTTTAGGATTTTTGTCAATAATTCCTGTATCAGCCCAATCTGTATCTCGTTGCTGATTTTTTTCCAGTCCCTGCTGAGATGGAACATAAGATGGTTGCCGTATCTTTTGACATTGGCATTGTAGGGCTTGAATTGCCTTGAATATTTTAATAAGAAATTAAAACTGGATTCTTTATTTGGATACAATTCATGATAAGCTTCTTCTGCAAGGTTCATAGAATTTTTAATAATCAATTCATTAAAAAAGCTTTTGATTCACCCATGATACTCGTACCTCAAAATAGCGGCGACTTTACCCAAATCCCTCAATTGCGCGCCTTCCCTCGTCTGGGTTGAGATTATCTTTACATTTGTGCCAAACGGCTTTGCAGCTGCCTCGAACCCCTCGACTTTTTCATCAGACAGGTCCTCTGACAAAAGGAGCGTATCTACAATTCCCATTTTTAGCTTGTTCATGACGTCTATTTCGCCGTAAGCGACCATATTCTGCTTTGTAGCCAGCATCTCAAGAAACTTATTGACAATCTTCTTTTCTTCTGTGACATCTTCCTGCGCAAGGACATCCTGGCTTTTTTCCAGCAGCTCCTCCAGCCCGAACTCGCCGGTATAGCTCAAATCCTTGATTGCAATTATCTTTTTTCTGACTTCATTGGTTATAAAGCCGCCCTCAACCCAGTCGTACTTTGTGGGGCCCGGACCGCCGACAATGATTCCCTTCAGCCCCCCCATGTTCAGGAAGGTCTCTTTCATGTATTCCGCCACTTTTTTGTAATGGTCTTTGGCAGCGCCTTCAATAAGGCGGGAAAAACGCATTGCTGAGTTATGGACTATTATTCCATTCGCAATGAAATTTTGATTTTTGACGGAGATGTCAACCATTTCAATACTTTTTTGTAATACTTCAATCTTATGTATTTTGACTGGCAAAATAGGGCTAGCGTAGATTTTATCAAATTTTGCTTTTAATTTTTCATCTTTCACTTTTGATAAGAACTTGCTGTAAAAGGCATTTTTACTCATCATTCTTTTGTTGTTAAAAAATCCAGACGCTCCAAATTCTCTTAAATTGTAGCCTGATTCCTTTAATAGCATTGAGATCATGCTCCCAATAGCTAGAATTTGACGAATTTTACCACTATCTTTCTTATTTTCTATTAGTTTTCCTAGCTTAACAGATTTTTTCTCAGCAGAAAACTCAATAAACTTCTGGAATTGCTCTAAGGATACCTTGTCGTTTATTTCCAATGTATATCTGTGATTTTTGCTATATTTGTTCTTGCTATTGTCATAATCGATTATCGATGATAAAATTCCGAATCTTAACAAAAGCATCTGTATTTGTTGCATTAGTTTTTTGTTGTTCATTCCGATTGCTAATCTGCTTGAAACATACCCTTCTGCGTCAAATAAACCCCTTAGGAAGCCAGCTACGACATTATTGGGAGATTTTTGAATTTTTTCCGGAACAGTTGTATCTAAAGCCTTCTTAATTTCAGGAAATTCGTTTTGAATCAGCCTTACAAGTGGTCTTGATGTAAACCTTAATTGATGGTAATTTTTGCTTTGCCTGAACTTATAGCTGCTTTTAACGGCAAAGATTGAGTCAAATCTATTTTTGTAATCAGATGCGACTTCCTCATCTTGCTCAAAGAAAGTAATCCTGTCTGTTTCGAGACAGCCATCACCGATTAAATATCCAAGAAATTTGGCAAAATCTTCATTTAAAATAGACGGTAATTTTATACTGGTGTTCTGGTAGTTAAATTCTTGTGTATGGTTTCTTAAGAATTCATTGAAATTTATACCTAATTTATCACATAATCTTTCCAAGACTGTTCTTTCTATGTGTAATTTGCCAATTTCATAGGAGGAAATTGTTGTTTGGGTTACATTAATCTCTTTAGCTAACTGCTTTTGCAATAATCCTTTTTCTAAACGTTTTTCAACTAAGAGTTTCTGGCCTTCTTTGCTGATAACAAACGAATTATAGTATTTTTTAGAATCGAGGATTTGAGTTTCTCCTTTTATATCTATTTTTTCTGGCATAAGCAAAAAATCGCCGATTTTTAATTCTTCGGCAGCTTTTTCAACAATGCCGTTAGAGGATGTAACAAAAAATACGTGGTCTTTTGATGATTCTACTTCTAATCTTGGATATTTTGTAATAATCTTGAAAATTTGGTCTTTTTTTGAATTCCATTTACCTGTTATTGCTGAGTTATTTAATGTTAAATTTTCCATAAACACGCTTTTTACATGCATTGGATTGTGGGAATGCTCAATTGGAATAACTAGGCCATCTGCAGTCTGTATAAGGGTATCTTTTACAAGGCACTGTCCACCGGCCTTGAACTTTCCGGGCACTTCCGAATGCGTCTTGACCAGCGGGATTATGCTCTTGCCTTTCAGCAATGCAATGTTTGCGTCCCTTCTGTCCATGACAACCAACCCATAAACTTCCTTGGCTTCCGTCATTTCCCTCAAAATGTCAAGAACAAACTCCTTGTCACACCTGTAGATTCTTGTCTTTAAGGGGACAGGCGGCTCGATGCTCCACACCTTGAAGTCCTGCTGGCCTTCCCTTTCCGCAACATTGCCGGAAAAGACGCACAAGCCGTTTGGCGGAGTCCTTTTGAACAGCTTGAGATGCTGTATCATTCTTTCCAATGCATCTGTAACATTTTTTCTCGTTGCTGAAGACTTGATATTTGAAGCGGTTCCCTGCTCCTGCGCAAGATGGTTGATTATCTTGTTAAGGTCGTAATCCTGGGGAATGTACACACTAACTAATTCTGTATGCCTTCCTTTAAAATTTTCAAGTTCCTTTATGAATTTCTTCAAATGAAATCTCTGCGCTTCTGTTAGTGACATGTTGAGGTTAGAAACAAAGTTAGTTTATAAATATTGGGCTATTGCTGCCCTTTCTTTGCCGGCGAGAACAGCCAACTGGATATCCTCAGCACCCACTCGACAAAAGTGATGAAGAACAGGTATTTTATCACATTAGGCACGTATTGATAAAAGATATTGAATGAGGACTGCACGCTGGCCATTGTTATCGCTTCAGCATCTGTCAGGAATATCACTATCATGGCCCACGGCAGCAACTTTGCCATGTCCTCCGCCAATTTTGAACTGACATAAGCCGAGATTCTTGTGGCTGCTATGACTATGATCCCGAAGAACAGTATATCCTCGATAGGCCTTGACTCGGATATCAGGAAAAGCATAAAAGAGAATATCAAAAACCATACGAATGAATATGCCGGGAAAATAAGCAGGTACTTCAGAAAATACATAACCCTGTTGAAAAAGTTGGAGAGTTTGCTCTCTTTGCTGAACTTGGGGATTTCAAACAAGTCGCGCTTGGCCAGCTGCTTATGATAGAGGTACCATGCTATCAGGATGGTCAGGAAGAGGATTATCGTGGAAGCGATTAAATTTAAGAACTGCCTGTCCAGAAAGAACTCTTTTGCCAAGGCAGCATAATTGTGCAATCCCATAACTCCATAATTTAACAGATAATATTTAAAAATTGTTATTTTTTCGCGGTTATCCCGTAATGGGCCCTTTTGATTTCATTGAATCCCGCCTGCTTCAGCCTTTTGCTTGCATTTCCGGCTAAGTTTATTTTCCTGTTCTTGCTTCCGGGGCTTCCAGTGTAATGGTACAGCTTGCCTTTGTTTTTCAGAACCCTGAACAATTGCCTGTAGAAATCCAGCGAATACAATTCTGATGCAAGGCTCAGCCTAGGGGGGTCGTGAATTATGGCGTCGAACATGCTGCTCTTAAAAGACCTGATTTCCTCAAAAACATCTGTTTTTAATATGCTTATTTTTTTGTTGTTGAACAGCTCCATTGACCACGGGTTATGTCTTGCAATCTCCATGACATTCCCGTCCCTTTCGCATGTAAACACAAAATCCGCTGATTTTGAGGCGGCAATTGCAGTATAGCCAAGACCCATGCAGGTGTCCAAAACAAAGCCCCTTATTGGCGCTATTGACCCTATTTTTTTATTTGTGTCCTCAATCGGAGTCATGTCTTTTGTGACGTGCATCCTAATCCCGGAAATCTCAATTGTGGGAGCGTCTTTTGTCGGAACCAGCTTATAGAATTTATTTGTATCATTTGAGAATAACTGAATTTTAATTAATGAATTATCCCGGACTAAGAAACACACATTGTCATTTTTTATAGGCTTTCTTAGCTGTGATTCTTCCAGTTTTTGGTTATCGGGGAAAACGAATTCGTTGTTTTGGATTTTTATTTTTGATAAAGTTTTGTTTAAATCCAAGGAAATTTCTATTCCCCTGAGTTCTTTTTCCTTTGCCTCCAGCAATTGAAGCGCCTGGACAGAGGTCATTATCATAGCAAATCACGCCTTAACTTCTTCTTTTATTATGTCCCACAGAAAATCAAAATAGTGCCTGTACTTGTCGGTTATCCCTTGGTTTTTTATTACTATGGCAGTAAAAAGACTGCCGACAAAAAAGAACTGTGTTGTAACATCGCCGAAAATAAATATTTCATTCGGGTTTTTCGCCATTTTTGGAAGCACTTTGAATTCGGTATATTTTACAGGGATTATCTTTTCTTCGGATGACATCAAGTACCTGCTTTTAATCCTTAATCGCTCCCTTTCGTTATACCACCTTATGTGATACGGGCCTCCAAGCTCCCGGCACTTTTGCTGCTGGACTGATATGCCTATAATTTCTTTCTTTGTCCTAAGCGACTCCCTTATGGACATAGAGAGGATAGTTTTGAATCCTTCCCTTCCCTCATATATCTCTATCACGGGCCTGTCCGGCAAATCGTTGGCCGGCTTCAGCTCCGGCAGTATTTTCTCCACCTCCTGCTTCAGCTCGTCCAAATCCTTTTGCTTGCTTTCTATGTAATCCGCCAGCTTTTCCGGCTCGGCGGCCCTGAAATATTTCTTGTCGTTTCTTATTGCATATGCGGCAATGCCCTTTTTAATCAAGGTGCTGAGAATATCATAAACATTTGTCCTTATCAAGCCTGTTTTCCTGGCAATTTCGCTTGCCATCATCTCGCCCTGGCTCAGCAGGCAGAGGTACACCTTGACTTCTCTCAGGGAAAGCCCGGCCTTGATCAGTATTTCTTCGTGCATAAGTTTCCTGTTCCTTTGGTACTATATAAGATTATCGTACTTTAAAAGTACAACAAAGATATTTAAAGGTAGTTATCTAATAGTAGTGACATATGTCACTTGATGAGAAGGTTGGAGTTAATGCGGCTGCCGGGGGAGATTCATTAGATGAAAGAGTGTCTGGATTCCGGAGCGCGCTAAAGAGATTCAGCTGGTGGGACTGGACAAAAATTATAGCCTTAAGCGCAGCTGCTGCTGCATTCAGCGGAGGCCTGCTTGGCTATGGTGCATTGAACGTGGCTACAACTACGGCATCTTTTTTGACATCCACTTATATTATCAGCAGGAAAAAGGGATTCTCAAAGAAAAGCCTTCAGGCAGACTTTCAGTTTGGGGCAGCGTACACGCCGGCAATTTACGGGCTTTTTAAGATTATAGATGTGTTTACACCCAGCCCTGCAGCCTGGGCTGCCGCTTATGCCATAGGAATGTACCCATTCACTGCAATTACCAGGGCAATGAAATACGTCATAGACAAATACAAGCCCTCTGCCTTTATCAAAGGCATATTCAGGGGAGAGCCCGTTAAGGACTTAAGGCACATTGCTAAGGATTCTGTTACGGATTCAATAACCAACAGCGCAAAAGCATCGCTCTATTTGACTTTGCCTGTTGCCGCATCTCATTATCTGCTGCCAAGCAGCTTATTGATAGCATCATTATACCCCTTCAGAATAGCCCTTAGGTACATCATGGAAAAGCACGAGCAAAGGAAAAAATATGGCCATAATATTGGCTATGCGCTGCCGCAAGCCGCCTGACAACAGGTTAAGTATACATCGAAAAATCTATGATTTTTCGGGGCTTTGAAATTATGAGAATAATTTCAAAACATTTAAAAAGCTTTGTCTTTCCCAAAGAGCGGGCTAGTTGCCCTTGAGGGGCTGTGGTCTAGCTTGGCTATGATTTGAGGTTTGGGACCTTAAGACCCCGGTTCGAAAATCTGCGATTTATCGCGAGTTGAAAGTCCGGGCAGCCCCATTTCAGGAATAAATTGGATATACGCCGACATTAACTAAACATTCAATAACGAACGATTCAAAAAATATTCAATAACGATTATACAATAGAAAATAAAATTAATAATCAACGGGAACGACCTTGCGCGGTAATCTGATTAAGGTGACCCGTGCGTATCGTATGGCGGAAAATCGAATGCAGAACTTTTTTCCGTACGAAGTTCGGAAAAAAGTTTTGTGAGTAGGGTTTTCATCAAGAAAACCCGTGTTTGACGCCATAAAAATTTAGTAACAAAAACCAAATTAAAATCTTGAAAATGGAACCTGAAGAGAAGCTGGGCAGCGTCAAGAGGTTTGGGGCAAGATACGGAAGGAAAACAAAGCTTAAATTCTCAAAAATCGAGGCTGAGCAGCGAAAGCTGCACAAGTGCCCTTACTGCAGCAAGATCGCCGTTAAAAGGGCTTCTATTGGGATATGGCAATGCAAGAAGTGCAATGCAAAGTTTACAGGCAGGGCATACTCCATAACAAAGAGGGTCCTGGCAAAAGAAGCTGAAGAGATTATGGAGGAGCCGGAAACCAAGGAAGAGGCTGAGGCTGAGGCGGAAGAGGGGGCATAATGGCAGAATACAAGTGCTTTGAGTGCAACAAGAAGGTTTCCACGGATTACCTGAGAAAGAGGATCAGGTGCCCCTATTGCGGGAGCAAGATACTTTTCAAGCCGAGAGGGGTAACAACAAAGGTAAAGGCACGCTAACTAAGATGGAAATGTCAAAAGAGACGGAACAGAAGATCAGCCAACTGCAGATGTTCGAGCAGAGCCTGCAAAGCTTTCTTGGGCAGAAGCAGCAATTCCAGGTCCAGCTTGTAGAGGTGGAGTCCGCGCTTGGAGAGCTTAACGGCACGGACAAGGCTTACAAGATCGTGGGCAACATCATGGTTGAGGCTGATAAAAGTGAGCTGAAATCCGAGCTGCAGTCAAGAAAAGAGATGCTTGAGCTAAGGATAAAAACCATGGAAAAGCAGGAGTCCCAAGTCAGGGAAAAGGCGTCAAAACTCCAGTCTGAAATTCTCAAGAACATTAAAAAGGAAGATTAGCATGAAAATGGCAGAGCAAATCAGCGAGATGGAAGGAGTGGTAAACAGCCTGAGCGAAATACAGGCTGATGTCACCGTGCCTAAAAATGTCAGGACGCAGATCCAAAGCATAGTCAGCACCCTCAAGGAAGACAGCGAACTTTCAATCAGAGTCAACAAGGCATTGAATGACCTTGATGAGATTGTCAATGATGTAAATTTGCAGCCCTACACAAGAACGCAGATATGGAACATCATGAGTATGCTTGAAAAATTATGATAAATGAGATATGCCCATCTGATAAGGCTGAGCGTTTTTTCTCATGAGAATGGAAACAGCGAAGAGATTCTTGAGGCATTTTTGAGGCTGTTTCCCTTCAGCCTTGAAGAGAACAAAGTCAAATTGGAGAGGACAGCTGCCGCTGGATTCAATGAATCAAAAATCCAGATATTTGAAGTTGTGCTGGCAAAGGCCAGCCTGATAAATCAATTTCTTGATTTTGTTACAGGCAGCTTGGATGAAAATCAAAAACAAACAATTATCGGGCAATCGGAATCCCGCCTTGACGAGAATCTGGATTTTTTTGTCAGGTTTGACAAGGATCAATGGGTTAAAAACGGAAAACTGGAATTAACTGATGCGGGGAACTGCTTCCACCTGAAAATCGGCATAGCGGCTTTTCCAAAGAAAAGGGAAATAGCTTTAAATGCAATAAGGGAATTGTTTGCATGAGATGAGCTAAAAAATGCCAAAAATAAAGATTGCGCCTTCAATACTGTCAGCAGACAAGTCCAGAATAAATGAGGAAATAAAGGAGGTTGAGAAATACTCTGACTTGATACATGTTGACATAATGGACGGCATTTTTGTCCCGCCGACAACAGTTGATGCAGATTTCGTGAAAACAATAAGGACAAGAGTGCCGCTGGATGTCCATCTCATGGTGCACGAGCCAAGCGACTCTTACATTAAAGGGTTCGTCAATGCCGGGGCAAGCTCCATAACAGTGCATGAGGAGGCGTGCAGGAACCCGGAACGCCAGATAAGCTTCATAAAAAGCAGCGGCATAAGGGCGGGAATTTCCATAAAGCCGAAAACGCCGCTGGAAAGGATAAAGAAATACCTCAAGATGGTGGACATGGTATTGATAATGACAGTCGAGCCGGGATGGGCAGGCCAGAAGTTCATCAGCGACACAATGCCCAAGGTTAGGGAATTAAGGAGTATAAACCGAAGGATGGACATAGAGGTGGATGGAGGCATAACCCCCTATACTGCAAGGATCGCATATGACGAAGGCGCGAATGTGTTTGTGGCAGGCTCTGCGATATTCGGGCAGAAGGACAGGGTTAAGGCGATAAATGAGATAATAAGCAGCCTGAAGCAATAAAATGATGTGGGCATTATTTTCTGTGCTGGCAGGATTTTTTGATTCTATATTCTACTCTGTATTAAAAAAATTAAGCAGCCTGGAGGTATATTCCAAATTAGCATTTTTAAATATCTTAGCTTTGCCATTCCTTGCCTTTGGATTTCTTTTTTACGATATCCCAGAAGTTACTGCGGCATTTTATTTTGTGGTTTTTATTAACATAATCCTATTCTTCCTAGCGCAACTGCTAATGATAAAATCCCTGAAAATATCGAATCTGTCGATTTCCGTGCCTATGCTCAGCTTCACTCCAGTTTTCCTGATTCTCACCTCTTATATTTTATTAAAAGAGTTGCCAACATTAATTGGTTTTTTTGGAATTTTGCTTGTTGTGATGGGATCATACATTCTTAATATCAGTGGGATAAAGCATGGATACTTGGAGCCGTTTAGGTCAATTTTTAAGAATAAGGGAATTTTTTACATGGTCTGTGTGGCTTTCCTTTACAGCTTATGCGCCAATCTGGGAAAAATAGCCATAAAATTATCAAATCCCGCATTCTACATCTTTATGTTTTATTTTATATATTCTATTCTGTTGTTTGTAGTGTTTTTCAGAGATATCAAGTCCCATATGCACGGACTAAAGAAGTATCTGAAGTATTTTACTTATTGCGGACTTTCAAATGCGGCTTCTGAGATTTTGGTAAGCATAGCTTTAACATTCTCAATCGTGCCGTATATAATTTCATTAAAGCGGACTAGCATTTTATTCAGCGTTCTTATCGGAATATTTATATTCAGGGAAAAGAATTTCAGGGCTGCGATAATAGGAAGCCTGATAATGTTTGCAGGAGTTTTGATTATAACCTTGCCACAATAGATTTATAAATTATTAAAAAATTTTATTCAAAATGACAAAAAAATATACCATAACGCCCTGGGAAGTCAGCGGGGAGATAGATTATGACAGATTGATAAGGGAATTTGGAGTAAAGCCATTAGATGACAAGATATTAAAGAGGATTGAGAAGCGTACCGGAGAATTGCATTATTTCCTTAAAAGAAAGATATTTTTTGCCCATACATACTTTGACACAATCCTCAATGAAGCCGAAAAAGGCCATAAATTCTATCTTTACACAGGAAGGGCGCCATCCGGGCCGGTCCATCTGGGCCATTTGATCCCGTGGATCTTCTGCAAGTGGCTGCAGGACAAGTTCGGAGCTAATTTATTGTTCCAGATTCCGGATGAGGAGAAATTTTTATTCAATGAAGATTTAACATTTGAAGATACTAAAAAATGGGCTTATGATAACATTCTGGATATCATTGCAGTTGGATTTGACCCAAAAAAGACAAAGATATTCCTGGACACAGAATACGCCAATGTGATGTACAGGCATGCCTGCAGGGTCGCAAGGAAAATAACATTTTCAACCGTGAAATCAACATTTGGATTTGACGACTCCAATAATATAGGAGAGATATTCTATACCTCGATGCAGACAGTTCCCGCTTTTCTGCCGTCCATAATGGAGAACAAGCCAACCCGCTGCCTCATACCCTGCGCAATTGACCAGCAGCCGCATTTCTTCCTTACGAATGATGTTGCCCCAAAATTAGGCTACCCCAAAACAGCCACAATCCTGTGCAGGTTCCTTCCCGGGCTGCAGGGAATGCACAAGGAGGGAAAGATGTCTTCTTCAATAGAAAAAACTACGATATTCACCACAGACAAGCCTGAGCAAGTCAGGGAGAAAATCAACAAGTACGCATTTTCCGGCGGAAAGGAAACAGTGGAGCAGCACAGGAAGGAAGGCGGCAATCCTGACATAGATGTTTCATACCAATACTTGACTTATTTTCTTGAAGACTCAAAAAAACTGAAGCAAGCCTATGATGACTACAAAAGCGGCAGGATGCTTACCGGAGAGCTTAAGAAAATCACAATAGATGCCATCAACTCATTTCTTAAGGGACATCAGGCAGAAAGGGAAAGGGCAAGAAATGATATAGACAAGTTTATGCTCAAGGGATAAGCCGCTTCAGACTCAAAAAATGAAATTTGCAAGACCTAATTACTATCAGGGGATATTGCAGCTCAGGGACGTAAACAACGAAATACTGGACTTTGTCGGCAAGCAAATCAGGAAAAGAAATGACGTTGCCATAACCAGAACCGTAAAATACGCAAATGGGGTTGATTTGTACCTGACATCGCAGAGATTCATAAAGGCCCTTGGAAAAAAGCTCAGGGAAAGCTTTGGAGGGCAGCTCAAGATAAGCTCGAAATTGCACACAAAAAACAGGCAGGGCAGGGAGCTTTACAGGGTTAACGCCCTTTTCAGGCTTCCGAAATACAAGGCTGGGGATGTAGTCTCCATAAGGGGCGACGAAGTCAAGCTGCTCCGCATAGGCGCGAAAATATTTGCCCGCGACATGAAAACCGGCAGGAGGGTGACAGTAAGAAGCTCCGACTTACCTGGATAATTCCTTTTCCCTTTTGTAATTTTCAATCATCTTCCTAGCCCAGCCCATTTTATTCTTTTCAGACTCAAATTGATTCTTATCAACGAAGCCAAAATATTTATCCTCATCAATCCTGAGATTTCTTGCGTCAACAAAGATGAAAGGCAGCTCTGATTCAATTTTCCTGCTGACCGGCCTTTTATGGGCTATAATGAATACATTATCCCTCAATAAATCAACAACCTCGCTGCTTGCAATATTTGGGTCATCAACCAAAAGCACATCGTTTTTCTTTATGTTAAGGATCTTGCTCTTGGATTTAAACTCCAGCGCCCCAAGCGAGCCAAGCTTCTTAAGGACATAAAAATCGCTTATGCCTGACAGCACGCTGTTGAGCTTCCTTATTACGGACTTCAGCTTTTCAATCTCATGGCTTTTTACCCTGACGATTCCTTCAAGGGACCTTGCCCTGTTTTCCCTGAAATCGTAAATCCTGGCGTTATTCTTTTCTTTGGATTTTTTCGCTTGCAGGCTTGCCAGCCTGTTCCTCAGGCTGCTGCTGTAATTCCTTAGCAGCCTTACCTCATTCTCCCGCCTCTTCAGCCTATCATACAATTTTAAAAAATCCTCCTCCCTGAACTTCCTCTCGGCAATCACCCTCTCAATTGCCTTATCCTCCTCCTGATTCTTCTCTATCAGGCTTGCGGCGCTTCTGATGCTTATCCTCTTTGTGACAACAATATCCTTTATTTTGTTTTTTATTTCGTGCTTCCTGTTTTTTTCAGCAAAGTTGTCTATCCTGTCCAGCAATGGCTTTACTGACTTGTATGCAAACAGCGCAGAGGCCAGAGCGTCAGCCTGATGCTCGTCCTTAAAGCTGAGGCCCCTCGTCATTGCTCTTTTTTCTTCAACTCCCAAATCCTCCTCAGGGCTGACGGCTCTTGCGCCAAGCTTTGTGGCATAAGACTCGACAAGGTTCGGAATTTTATGCTTGTCTGTGCCTACCAAAATCACTTTGCCAATGTCAAGAGTTTCAGCGATAATAGAATTCAAATCAAATTGCTTGGATGACTTCACGTATATTAAATTTCCGCCAATATCAAGAAATGCCGCAGCTGTGGTTATTCCAGGGTCCAAGCCGGCGATGAGCAGTTTCTTGTTGTTCATTCATGTCTTTGTATATCTCCCCGGTTTAAAATCTTTTTGAATTAGACATCATTTGGTTGTCCATAACATTTATAAGTAAAATTGTGCTACTATGGACATGTGCACAATAAGCGGAATAATAACAAAAGGACTGGGCGAAGGCGGACATTTTATGTCCATGCCGCATTATCAGCGGGAAATCAAAAAAAAGCTGGGCTTTGACGCTTACCCCGGAACTCTTAATCTGAAGATCGGTGAAGATCGGGAAAATCTTTTTAAACCGGCAGAAGCAATTGCGATAACAGGCTACAAGTCCGGCGGCAAGACCTTTTGGGGCGCAAGCTGCTACAAAGCAAAGATTAAAAATATAAGAGGAGCAATAATAATCCCGGAAATAAACAAGAATCCCGAGAACATTATCGAATTTATAGCCCCGGTTCATGCAAAGTCGGCATTGAAAGTTAAAGAAGGGGATAAAATTGAAATCGAAATGGCAAAGCTAAAATGAAGATAGGCATTGCGGATACAACGTTTGCAAGAGTGGACATGGCGAAGTTTGCAATAGACGCAATCAGAAAGAATTCCAATGTGCAGATTGAGCGCTACACCGTGCCGGGATTCAAGGACTTGGCTGTGGCGTGCAAAATCCTTATAGAGAAATACAAATGCGACATTGTCATAGCATTAGGAATGGCCGGCAAAGCTCCAATAGACAAGCAATGCTCCCATGAGGCATCGCTTGGCCTGCAGCAGGCACAATTGATGACCAACAAACACATTCTCGAAGTTTTCGTTCACATGGACGAGGCAAAAACAGAAAAAGAAGTATATATAATTGCAAAGAACAGGGCAGAAAAGCATGCCTTGAACGCTCTGGAGCTGTTAAAAAGCAGAACAGCGCTTACAAAATATGCGGGTGCAGGCAGAAGGCAGGGAAAGGCAGACGAAGGGGCAATAAAGGTATCGAAAATAAGATTTTCGGAACCTCTACGCATAACTCGGAGATGAAATGATGGAAGAAAAGATTGGAATGGTGGTTTCGACTTTTAATTATGAGATCACAGGCGAGATGCGCAAAAGATCTGAGCTGAGGGCAAAGGAAACAGGGGCAAGGATAGTAAAAATAATTGAAGTTCCGGGCTCTTTCGAGATTCCGTTTGCGGTGAAGGAATTGCTGGAAGACAAGGAAATAGAGGGAGTTGTCACATTAGGCACAGTCATCAAAGGCGGCACGGACCATGATGCTGTAGTTGCGCACTCTGTCTCAAGAAAGCTTCTTGACCTGTCATGCGAGTACAACAAGCCGGTTTCACTGGGAATTTCCGGGCCCAACATAACATGGCAGCAAAGCGAAAAGAGAATCGAGGAATACGCGATAAGGGCTGTTGATTCTGTCGTGAAGATGCTGAGGAAGGGCAATTAAAAAAATTTCTGAAGTTCCATTTCGGACTTGTTTTTCTTTATAATCCTGCCGGCAACCTTCCTTATCTTTTCCTGCTCATTCAGGGAATCCAAAAACATTCTTCTTGTCCTTTTGTTCAGGATGTTGTGCTCAAGCATGTGGGCCAGCTCGTTAGGCTTCAAATTCGCATTCTTCATAATAGCTGCAAGCCTTTCAATATTTGTTTTTTTGAATTCCTTTACTATCTCTTCTTTATCCAGAATGCTTGACAGGAATTCCTTCCTTGAGTTTGACGTGAAGGCATCATTGACAAGAAGCTTTGCAAGCTTTGCCGGCTCGCTTAAAAGCAGGAATTTTGTAAGCTGCAATGTCCTTATCACATCATTCTTGTAATATTGGGTGTCAAGCTGCTCCAACACATCATAAAGGATATTTTCGAATTCTATAACCTCCACTTCCTTTTCATTGAATTTCTTTATTATGGCCTGTTTTCTGGATTTTGGGACAGCGCCCAGCACAATTATCCTCTTTATACCCCACTGTGCCATGGAAAATTGCCCGGTGTAATTGCCGATTGCACTCTCAACATTCTTGTTTCCAAATTTTTCTTCCGCTATCCTGCTTATAGACTTGTCGAGGTTTGTCGTTTCAGATATATTGTTGGTTATTGAGCAACTCACTTCCACATGCAGAATTTCATCAGCTTTGCCCTTGTCAAATTTCAGTGCCAAAATGCCGCAGTCCCTGTTGTTAGAAGTCTTGATATTATTTACAGTAAAAAAACCCTTTTTGTTGTACCAATAATTAACTATCTCCTTTTCAGCGCTCATAAAACCAGTTCCCCCTTTAGAAAGCGATATGTTTACTTTTGTTTATAAGGTTTGCGGTTTTGAAATTTTAATACGCAATAACGAAATAAATTCAATACGAATAAAAAAATTAAAATAAACGAAAACGACTTCTTGATGTTAACATGTTGGAAGTAATCCGTTTGTGAATATTTTTACAGTAGTATGCGGGGCACCCATTATTGTTTTGAAAGCACATGGGTCGCCAATTGTTTATTTTTTATTGTCATTCTATAAATTCATCAAATTCAATCCGGTAAAATCGTCATATTTTCTATCAATATTATCATTTAATTGAATTAAAATAATCTCGGCAGTGGCTCCGACAACTCCTTCTTTCAAGTGCCCTGCAATCGCTTCCATATTGACGTCGCTCAGGCAGGCATGGCAATGTAGATAAACTTCACCATTCATTGTGGTTATGTTGCCTGTTAAATTCACAATCTCCAAAGGCTGCCTGAATATTTGAGAAGTGTATTTCTTGTTTTTGACTATATAATGCGCCAGCTCTGCTTCATCTAAAGATCCAATACCAAAGAAATAGCCGCATTTTATTTTATTATTTGAGCAAAAGGATTTTAGGCTTCCGATTAATTTTTCTCCCTTATCCGATCTTATAAAATAAGTGCCATCAAATTTTTTGGATTTCATTTGAGGTCATTTCTTCTTCAAAATAATAATATTCCCCCTGCCCTTCTTTATTTTCTCAACAACCCCTTTATGCTCCAGTTCAGCTATCATCAGGCTTATTTTGGCTTCTGAAAGGGGAATCTGCTTCCTTATGTCTTTTTGTGTTGTCCTGCCGCCTTCCTGCTTTATGATCTTTATCACCTGCTCTAAATCGCCTTCTTCAGTTTCTGCAGGCTCTTCTTTGATCCCTTCTTTTTTTCTTGTTTTTATATAATAAGCTATACCTATTATAATTCCTGACACAAACAAAACTATGAAGCCAATCAAAAGGATATTGCCTTTATTATCTGTATCTTCCACCACATTCCCATTCACATCAATGCCCGGGTCTTCAATGCCTTCCTCTATATCAGGGAACAAGATTAAATCAAGGACATAGGAACCGTCCTGGCTGATTGTTATGTTTTCTTCAACAGAGGCAATGATGGTATTTTTCTGCACAATCTGAGCTTTTAAGGTGTATCTTCCATTCGGAACATTAAAGGAGTAGGTGCCGTTTTGCGCAACTATGAGCTGCTTTGGATTTGTGTTGATTTCCACTCTTGCATTACTCACTTTTTTCAATGATAAATCATATATTGTTCCGTAGATAGTGGCGGCATTGGCAAGGCTGACCAAAAATAGCGCTGCGAACAGATAAACTGCAATTTTAATCCTTGACATAAAAACAGTTAATTACGCCATCTATAAAAATATTTTGGAATCGTAAAATAATTTTAGCGGTTTTAAAACTTTACAGCCCTCTAAATAATCTTTTTAAAGGAAAATAAAGCAAAATAAACCTTCTTAAACCTTCAAAGTATTCTATAAAGCCTCCATTTTTCTGCAAAAAAAGTTTGCTTATAAACAAAATATCCTATATTAAATAAAAATTCAGAATTGGAGGCCGTAAAAATGAAAAAAATCACATCATTAAGCATTATTGCAATATTCTTGTTTAGCCTGCTGCCGGCAGCTTTTGCTGAAAGGGGCAGTTTGCTGGATTCTAATACAGAAATCAAAACAGAAACCAGAATCAAGACAAACAACAATGAGACAAGAGCTGAAACAAGACTGAAAGTTGAAGCAAGGGCTGGAGCCAGAGAAGAATATAAAGAAAGGTTGAAGATTCTAAAAGAATCAAGCAGGGCAAAACTGGAAACCATAAGCGAGGAAAAATCAGATGTGCTTGCCAACTTGAGCAGCGAAAGACTGCAGAAAATAGCAGAGCTTGACAAAAGGCAGATAGAAAGATTGGCGGAATTAAACGTGAGGAACCTTGAGAAGATAGCTTCATTGAAAAAAGAAAGGCTTGAAAGATTAGCAGAGCTTGAAAAGGAGAAGCTGGAAAGAATAGCTGATCTAAGCGAAGATGAAATTGAAAAAGCCTCAAAATTAAACAGGGCAAGGCTAAAAGAAGTGGCAAAGCTAGACCATGCAAGATTAAAGGCAGAGCTTAAGGCAATACATGTTGTAAGGGTCAAAAATGCAGAGGAGTTAGAAAGAAAAAACGTAACTCAGGCTGAACTGGCCCAATTAAAGGTAAGATTTGACAAGGCAAAAGAGGAATTCAAAGAGGCAAAAGACGGGCTGAAGGAAGAAAGGGAACAGCTTAAGGAAGCCAAAGAGAAAAGAGACGAGAAAGATACCCTGGAGCATGCCAAAAATTATCTTTTAAGGGCTGCTGATTCGCTAATAAAGCATCTCGAAAAGCTAAAGGCAAAAGTCCAGGAAAATAAGCAAATTTCTGATGAGCAGGAAGCAAAAATTGTCGCAGAGATAGATGCCCAAATTTCTGAAGTAGCTCAAATAAAGGCAGAAGCCGAGGCAGCTGCTACAAAAGAGCAGGTCAAAGAAGCGTCAAAAAAGCTTAGAGAAATATGGAGCAGGCTAAAGCATATAATTGACTTGCATGCAAAAAGACTTGTTGCCGCAAGAGTCGAAGGCATAATAAACAAGGGCTTAGTGCTCGAGAAGAAGCTTGACAATGTGCTTGAAAAGGCAAAGGAAAAAGGCTTAGATGCAGATGTCAGCGCGGAAATGAGCATATTCAGCGAAAAGATCGCATTGTCAAAAGACAAGTACACTCAAGCCCAGGCAAAGCTTTCAGAAGCGCTTGACTTAAGGTCAAAAGGCGAGGCTGCTGACAGCGAGAAGATAAAATCCATAATGAACGAGGCAAACCAGCTGCTTAAGGAAGCAAGAGATGCTTTGAAAGAAGCCCATGATGCCCTGAAAACAATTGTCAAGAAGATAAAAGGCTCAATGCCGGAAGCTGACTTATCAGCAGATGTGGAAGTTGAAGTTGAGCAGGAAGCAGAGGCTTCTGCTTAATTTGTCAAAAACCGCAATTTACAATAATTTATAGCGGTTTTTGAGCATGCTCGGAAATTTTTGCAAATTAAAAGATATAATAAAAATTTCCGACATTTTATTTTTTTAAGAAAAGTTTAAATACAACAAAAGAAGAAGCAAAATAAAGGGCGACCTTATGAGAAAAATAATGCTATTGGCAATATTTTTGCTGATTTTTGTTTACGCGTGCCAGCCAAAAACTGATGCTATGCAAAAGCTTCCTGAAACGCAAGCACAGCAGCCTGCAGAATCAACCGGCGACACTGCCGCAGATTCTTTCGGCAACGACATGAGCGATGCAAATAATGAAGAGAAGGAATTAAGCTCCAGCGAGCTTGAAGGCATGGATTCCGGATTCAGCGATGTGGAGAGTATATAATTTTATATAAGCGCTTGTTTCTTTGGGTTTATGATTCAAATAGACGGGAATTACGGCGAAGGAGGCGGCGCCATAGCGCGCGTGGCCTTGGCGTTGTCAACAATAGCGCAAAAGCCATTTGAGATTTACGATATAAGGAAAGGAAGGCCCCAGCCGGGATTGAAAAACCAGCATTTGTATTGCATCAGGGCTTTGAAGGAATTATGCAATGCAGTGGCAGAGGGGGACGAGCTTGGCTCAACATTCCTGAGATATTATCCAAAGAGATTGGTTGCTAAAAATCTGGATATTGACATTGAAACTGCCGGCTCTATAACGCTGCTTTTACAGGCGCTGATTCCTCCCGCAATATTTGCAAGCAAGCCGATTACTATAACTGTTACCGGAGGAACTGATACAAAATGGAGCCAGCCTTTTGACTACTTCAATAATGTATTATTGCCGCAGCTGCAGAGATTTGCAAAAATCGAAGCAAAGCTGCTGAAGCGCGGATATTACCCAAAAGGAAACGGCAAAGTTGAAATAAAGATAAATCCAAAATTCAAGCTGAATGATTTCGAAAATTTTGAACAATTTCACAATAGTCTAAAACAAAATATTCATCCATATAATCTGACAGAACAACACCATTTGATGCAAATAAAAGGAATTTCGCACGCTTCCAATAATCTCCAAAATGCAAAAGTTGCAGAAAGACAAGCGGAATCTGCACAATCTATTTTAAAGCAAAAATATAATGCTCCAATACATATAACAGCACAATATCAAGACGCATTATCAACTGGCTCTGGAATCACTTTATGGGCTATATTCTCAAAAAACAAAGAGGATATTGACGAGAACAATCCCATAAGAATCAGTGCAGACTCATTGGGGGAGCAGGGCAAAAGGGCAGAGATTGTAGGAGAAGAAGCTGCCAATAGAATGATTAAACAGATTGAAAGCAAAGCTCCTGTTGACAGGCATTTAGCTGACCAGCTCTTGCCGTTCATGGCTTTAATAGGCAGTTCAAAAATAAAGGTTTCAGAAATAACTAATCATTGCAGGACTAATCTATACACCATAGAGCAGTTCATGGGAAAAATTTTTGAGGTGGATGAAGATAATAAATCGATTTCAACTCCATAATACAAAAAACCAATACTTTTTTAAACCAACTTCTTATTCCATAACAGCAAAATGACAGAAAAACAGGCAGTATGCAGCTCATGCAAAAAGAGAATTTCAAATACAATAGGCTCTACAAGATTCAACTGCCCGAGATGCGGCAAAGTTGAGATAGTGAGATGCCTGCATTGCAGGAAAATAGCTGCAAAATACAAATGCCCAAGCTGCAGCTTCGAAGGGCCGAATTGATTCTTCTGCTAAAATGGCGCAAGTTGTAGTAACATTAAGGATTATGCCCAAGTCCCCTGATGCGGATCTAAACGGGCTGGAGAAAAAGGCAAAGGAAAGCATAGTTGAGTTCTGCAATTCCCGGGAATTCAAGACGGAAATCCAGCCAATAGCTTTTGGATTGAAAGCTTTGGTCATCTTTTTTGTGATGGACGAGGGGATAGGCAGCACAGAAGCTCTTGAGCAGAAAATAAACCAGCTTGAAGGCGTTGAATCTGTTGAAGTGACTGACGTGAGAAGGGCTGTTGGGTGAAGTTTTAATTTCTGAATAATGCACCATGCTTTCTAAAATTTACACTTCTTTTCACTTCCCTTGTGCCCGTTATTTTTCCACGCCTTGTAGTGTGATTGATCTTCTTGATATTAACAGGCCCCCTATGTTTTTTTCTTGCCCGGTATATCGCCTTTGCTAAATCAGTTTTATAGCCATCGTAGTGGTTATGGCTCCGCGGCTTCCTAGCGTCAATCATAGGGTAAAAACCTCCCCACCCGACATCCAGTCTATGAGGCATGCTACTCTGCGGATATTGCTAACCGCCATTCGATAATGCAAATACAGGCTGAGCATGCCTTTCAAGAGGGCTTAAACCATTTTGCAGTTGAAACAATCCGACTAAAGTTTTATCATTGTCAAAAAATGCGGCAAGTGCGTCACGAACAGGAATCAAGAAATAATTAAATGCATGGCCAATCACATAACTTTTATCTCTGAGGTATCCCAATTCAATCCCACCGGTAAAGATAGTATTTATTTATAAATTTTTTGGCAGTTTATTCAATTAAGCTGCACAAATTCCAGCTCTGAAGGGGGAGCTTGCCAGTTTCCGCCCAATGCAAAAAAGTTCCCTTCCATTGTTATAACGCATAAAGTGTCTCCTGAGAAAAGCTGCGCAACCCCCCCGTCTGTGCTCATGCAGTCTGATTGTGTTGTCTCTTTCAGCGGCTTTTTTATTATTCCTATCCTGGCTGGCGCTAAAGCTGCAAAATCAACATATGCGGCATATTTTCTTGAGAAAACGTCGCTTTTCTCGCTTCTCAAGCTGGTGAATAGGCTGTTTTCAAAGTCGTGGTACATCGCAAAATCGCTTAGAGTTATCTTGTTTGCCTGTGAAATTTCAGGCTGTTTTTGCTCTTCCGGCTCTGCCTGCCCTAGTCCAACTTGTTCTTTTTGGATTGGGCTTAATTTGGCATCTATTTCCTCTGTCGCTCCAACCTTTACAGAAACCGCTTTTTCAAAGCTAAGGTAGCCTTCTTTCTCAACCCTGACGCCGTACTGGCCTACTGGGAAGTTATACAAGGTCAATGGGGTCTGCCCTTCCAGCTTGTTGTTTACAAACACATCTGCCCCTCCAGGGAACGATTCTACCACAAGCACACCTGTATCAAAAAATTCTTCCTGTTCTTCAGATGGAGATTCAACAGGCGCTGTTGCGCAGCCTGCCGCAAATACCGCAAGAGCAATGAAAATGCCGAAGATAAGCTCTTTTTTCATATCACGGAATACGGCAATCACCTATTTAAATTTATTTGTTTTTTTAATAAATTAACCAGCTCATTGGCCGGAATGCAGCTTCTTATTCCGTTGCCTGAAAAATGAGTTTGGCTGGCCCTGTATCCAAATTTTCTTATTTTTTCCCTTAAAATGTTTATTTTAGGAAGCTCCCTTATCCTGTTTTTTTCAGCGATAATGCTTAAATCATAAAATCCTGCAGCATTTACTCTTGATTCGCCCCTTATTGTCTTTAAGAATTTTACCAGCTCCTTGTTTTTATTGAGTGTTTTGCTTTTTATTGAGTTATTGCACATTTTATCGCATAGCTGCCCGTCCCACAAGCTGCCAAGCCACATAGGGCCGGTGCCATGGAACATGCCGTGCAGGCTCAGTATCTTATCAGTCTTGTTCTTGCCATTATCATTCCTGAAAAACACCCTCATATAATGCTCCCTCGAATAGGAAAAAACAGGCGTCAATGCCTTGCCATATTGCGCAGCCACTAACTGGGCTTTCCTTATCAGAATCCTTAATCCAGTCTCGTGCATCAGATAATTCTTTTTTGGCATGGCCCAGTACTTCCTGATGCATGCATTGGGGAAAGTTCCGCACAAAGCGCTTGTGTCTGTTGCTGTCACCGCCAAAATGCCGCCACGGGCAAGCCTTGCTATTGCACTGTTCAGCAGAAAATTCGGGCTGCCAAACGGGTCTATGTCTATGTAATCCAGCCCTTTTGTTTCCAGAAGAAAAAGATTGGCGTCCTTATTGGAGATTGCGATTAATTTATTGTTTTTATATTGAATCTTGTTCAATGCCAAGTTTTGTCTTATTGATTTTATTGCATTTTTGTTAATGTCGTTTATTGAAATATTTTTTATCTTGTTTTTGCCTAATTCCTTCAGGAACCTTATGCTTCTGACTCCGCTTGCGGCCAGCGGGTCTGCAATTTGAAGATTGAGTTTATTTATTGAGTTTAACAGCAGAATTGAGATATCCCTGTTCATGCTCATGGCAGGATTGTAGAAAACCCCCATCTGCTTTGAGATTTTTTTTGTTTCTTTTACCTTCAATTTTATTGAGCCTTCTTTCACAATCATAAGAACAGCCATTACACAATCTTTAAAAACATTATGCATTTACTTTGCTTTGGTTTATCATGGCGCTAAGGCAACCGATAGTAGTTCTGTTCGGAAACGTGGACTCGGGCAAAACCCAATTGCTGGATACAATTAGGAACAGCGCTATCGTGGAATCAGAGCCCGGAAGGATAACGCAAAGCATCGGATGCACATTGGCGCCTATTGACACTGTCAAGAAGATAAGCGGGCCTTTGCTAAAGGCGCTGAGACTGGAGATAACAATTCCCGGGATTCTCTTTATTGACTCTCCGGGGCACGCGGCATTCACCAACCTTAGAAAAAGGGGCGGCAATCTTGCAGACATTGCAATTCTTGTGGTAGACGTCAACGACGGAGTCAAGTCCCAGACTATAGAATGCATAGACATCCTGAAGCAGTACAAAACCCCCTTTGTCGTTGCTTTGAACAAGATTGACCTTTTAGGCGGATGGAATTCAAACTTAAATTTGAATTTGCTGGAAAACATACAAAAGCAGCATGAGCAGACAATGATGCTACTAGAGAAAAGGCTTTACGAGGCTGTAGGAAAACTAAGCGAGCTGGGATTCAGCTCAGAAAGGTTTGACAGGGTGGAGGATTACACAAAGCAGATTGCAATAATCCCCATTTCTGCAAAGACAAAAGAAGGCCTTCCGGAATTGCTGATGGCCTTGACAGGGCTGTCCCAAAAATTTCTGGAGCAGAGCCTGAAAGTTGATGCCAAGGGGTTTGCAAAAGGCACAATCCTGGAAGTCAAGGAGGAAAAAGGCCTTGGAACAACCATTGACGTGATTGTGTACGACGGCGCTTTAAACCAAAATGACACTATTGTCATAGGCTCGCTGGCTGATCCTGTTGTGTCTAAAATAAAGGCGATGTTTATGCCGCCGCCCCTCATGGAAATGCGCGACAAAAAAGCGAAATTCAAACCGGTGAAGCGAGCAAGCGCCGCAATCGGGGTAAAAATAACAGGTCCTGATTTTGACAAGGTTGTTGCCGGCATGCCATTAAGAAGCTGCACTCCAGAAGATGCCGGGAAAGTGAAAGAGGACATCAAAAAAGAAGTGGAGGAAGTCCTAATTGAGACGGACAGGCAGGGCATTGTCATAAAGGCCGATTCCCTTGGCTCGCTGGAGGCCATGACAAAATTGCTGAAGGAAAAAAAAGCGGAGATTAAGAAAGCGTCTATAGGCAATATCACAAAAAAAGACATATCGGACGCAGAGGCAAACTTTGGGAAGGAGCCGCTGCAGGCTGTTGTCCTTGGCTTCAATGTAAGCCTTGCCCAGGACGTTAAGCCGGGAAATGTTAAAGTCCTGTCCAGCGACATAATCTACAAGCTTCTTGAGGATTTTGAAAAATGGCAGGAAGAGGAGAGGAGAAGGATTGAAAGCGGCGAAATTGGATATCTGGCAAGGCCATGCAAGATCCAGATACTTCATGGATATACATTCAGGCAGAGCAACCCGGCAGTTGTCGGAGTCGAGGTTGTTGCAGGAACTCTGAAAGCGGGCGTTTCATTGATGAAGAAAGACGGAAATGCGCTTACAGAGGCAAAAAGCATACAGCACGAGCAGGAAACTATAGAAAAGGCAGAGAAAGGCAAAAGGGTTGCAGTTTCATTTCCCAATGTTACAGTAGGCAGGCAGATTCATGAAGAAGATATTTTGTATTCAGCGATTCCGGAAGAGCACTTCAAAAAGTACAAGGAATTCAAAAGGTTATTGACGCAGGAGGAGATTGAAGTGCTTAAGGAGATTGCCGAAATAATGAGAAGGCAGAACCCCATGTGGGGTGTTTAAAAATAAGGATGCATTAACTATTCAATACTGATGATGCATTACGAACGAAATTCAATACGATGGCAAAAAATATAAATTAATATAAATCCCCGAACGCAGAAGTTCTAAATTATGAAATCAAAATGCCCGAGCTAAAAATCTTGAACAGCAAGGAAATAAAGGAGATCTGCAGGTTGATAGAGAATCAATGGGGGGCAAAAATAAAGCTGGGCTGCGGATTCCTGAGGAACAATAAAAACAGGGTTTTTATCGTCAGCAGGGACATGGCAAAAATTGGCTTGTCCAGATTAAGATTGAACTCCATCGGAATGTATTTCTGCGAAAATGACGGCAAAGGCATAAGGCTCAGCATCGAGGGCTCGCAGCTGATTGGCCCGAAAGCAGCCAAGAACGTTGTTGAGCTGAATGACGACGAAACCAAAAGATGGTTTAAAGGCGAAGACCTTGGGAAAGAATGCAAGGACTACAATGGGTTTGTAATACTAAAGCATAATAAGGACTTTTTAGGAACGGGAAAATATTCCAACGGAAGGATTTTGAATTATGTTGGGAAGAGCAGGAGGATTCTAGCCAAGGAAACTCCTTAACGGGTCACTTTGCCCTGCAAATTTTAAGTGGCGCCTTACGGCTTCTGAAAAAAGTTCGGCATCATAATTGCAAGCATATACTTTTCTAAAAGCTTCAACCGCTTTTCGAAGCTCTTGTCTGTTTAATGTATCGCGCAAATACTCTAACCCTGTTATTATATCTCCGACAAATCCGCTGGGCTGAGCTAAACGTGCCTCCCCTAAATCAGTAGCTTTAAGTCGGCCATCCTCAATGAACAAATGGCCTTCATGAGTATGGTTGTAGTTGATTCCCATTCGATGCAAAGCTGCTATAAAATTTGCTAATCTGGCGCTTAGGTCATCTGCCTTTAAAGTGCCTTGATTATAAGCAGATTCTAAATTGGACCCCTGGGCCACAGCTTCTACCAGGTAGCGCTCATTTTGGTCAAGGACAAGAGAAAATGGGCTTCTGGAGAAAACTTTTACAACTTCTGCTTCATGAGGAGTC
>Ga0209541_10000396_pt1 | contig 84981 bp, 98 predicted proteins | sample RifCSPlowO2_01_FD_184027 | JGI IMG/M metagenome (GOLD analysis project Ga0209541, IMG submission 184027) | Groundwater microbial communities from Rifle, Colorado - Rifle CSP2_plank lowO2_0.1 (SPAdes) (version 2) | ecosystem: Environmental > Aquatic > Deep subsurface > Groundwater | place... | reverse complement strand
CATTTCCTTCATGCAAACATCGCTCAAACCACTTCAAAAACGCCATGAGAGATCGCCGCCGACACAACTTCACCTGTTTTCGGCACCGACATTACTCAAACTGGCTTAAAAACTGGGGCTTTTTCAGGATTTGTATGTTGCTCTGTGGGTGTAGAGATGTGCTATACTCCTTTCGTTTTCTTTCCCCATGGTTTCTATGGCTCCATTTTCCTCTCATAAAGACGATTCCTGTGGCTGTGGTTCTGGGAAGCAGAAAAGTGAGTGCTGTAATAAGGATGAAAAATGTGGATGTGGTTCAGGTCAACAGAAGAGTGAGTGTTGCGCGAAGGAGGAGTCCTCGGGAGGGAATGGGTGCGGTGGGTGCTGTGGGTGTCAGTAGTGGGCGGGGAAGGTAGACTTGAGGTATGGGCATTGATCCAAAGCGTATTCTCTACTGCGATGAACATGTTCTTGCTGTGAATAAGCTTTCCGGCGAGCTTGTTGTGAGGGGGAAGGGCGCAGTCGGGAAGCTGCCCATCCTCGATTTTCTCTGGAGGCAGTATCCCGGACTCCGCGCCGTGCACCGTCTCGACTTTGAGACGTCGGGGGTGGTGCTCTTCGCTCGGACGCGCACGGCGCTGCAGAATATTTTGAGTAAAAAATTTGCTCAATGGGAGAAGGTCTATGTCACGGTGGTTGCTGGTCGTCCCCAAAAAAGTGGGGTGATTCGTTTTGCTCTTCCTGCGCGTTCGGTCAAAGTTCCAGAGGAACGAAGACAGGTTCCCGCGGTCACGCGGTATCGCGTGCGAGAGCAATTCCGGGATGCGGCATTCCTCGAGGTGTGGATGGAGGAGGGCGGGCGTCGCCATCAAATTCGCCAGCATCTTGCACGCATCGGCCATCCTCTCGTTCTCGATGATATCTATGGTGATCGCGCGCTCAATCACCGGTTCACGCGGGAGTACGGATATCATCGCTTCTTCCTCCATGCGGCGCGTCTTGCATTCCCGCATCCCGTGACAGGCAAACTCCTCACGATCGAAGCGCCATTGCCGCGGGCGTTTGAGAAGATACTGGAGATATTGGGGTAAACTGGGAGAGGGGGGTAGCTGTATACTTTCCCCATGCGCGTCCTCTCCGGTATCCAGCCCTCCGGGAAACTTCATCTTGGGAACTACTTCGGTTCGATCAAGCCGAATCTGGAGTACGTCGGCAAAGTGGAGGAGAGCATCTTCTTTGTCGCGGATTTGCACGCGCTCACGACGATGTGTGATGCTGCGGAGTTACGGCGTGCACGGGAGGACATTGTGATCGACTACCTCGCGTGCGGGTTCGATCCTGAACAATCCATTCTCTTCTATCAGTCCGACATCCCTGCGCATACGGAACTCATGTGGATCCTTTCCACAGTGACGCCGATGGGTTTCCTTGAGCGCGCCGTGAGCTATAAGGAGAAGGTTTCGAAGGGGATTGTCGCGACGGCCGGTCTCTTCACTTATCCAGTCCTCATGGCGGCGGACATCCTCCTCTACGGCGCGAACATTGTCCCTGTTGGGAGGGATCAGAAGCAGCACCTGGAAATGACGCGGGATATTGCGGTGAAGTTCAACCGTGTGTACGGGGACGCGTTCGTGATTCCGGAACCGTTCATCCGCGAGGATGCCGCGGTGGTGCCCGGCATTGACGGACAGAAGATGAGCAAGAGCTATGGGAATACCATTCCGCTCTTCGATGAAGGGGCTGGACGGAAGGCGATCATGCGCATCGTGACGGACTCGAAGGACGCAAAGGACGCAAAGGACGCAAAAGAGTCTGTTATTTTTCAGATTCACAAGCTCTTTCTTTCTCCGGCGGAGGCGAACGTCCTCGCAGAGGAATATGGCGGGGGTTTGTCCTATGGAGAGGCGAAGAAACGTCTTCTCTCCTCGTACCAAGATTTCTTTGCACCGATGCGGGAGTGGCGGGCCGATCTTGAGAAGAAACGTGGTTACGTCCGGGAAGTGATGGAAAGCGGACGTAAAAAGGCGCATGCTCTTGCGGAGAAGACAATGGGTCGCGTGCGCGAGGCCGTGGGATTGTAGGGAGGGTGCAGATGTGGTACAATGTCTTGATGGCCAAACAGACTCTCCACTTTTCTACGGTGATGCTGATGGTGGCGGGAGTCTCCCTTCTTGTGGGGACACTCACTCTTCCTGGTAGTGACCTCTCTGCAATTTTCCGGTCGCAAGCGAATAATGGGTATTCCTTAGAGGAATTGCAGGCGGATCGGGCAGATTGGCGAGAGCAGCGTCGTTTGTATTCCCGCGCGATTGAACGCTGTCGAGATCTGCGCCAGCAAGGTCAAACTCTCGATTGTCTGTCTATCAAGATCAATGATCCTGCAACGTTCCAGCCATTCCTTACCGATGCCCTTCCTTCTGTTGTGCCTTCGAGTGGCCTATCACATGCCGCAGCTCCGGTGTTGACGGTGGACACGCTCTCGGAGCGGGATCGATCGCAGCTCAGGCGGTACCATCGGGTGGGATCATGTCCTGCAACGTTGAAGGATTATCTTCCTGGTTTCTATGAACTTTGTCAGCGTGTGGTCGAGGAAACGCAGCTCCCCCTCAGTCGTGGGCGCATGGATTCTGCATCGAAGAAACGGATTGCACCTGAGCCAGTACAAGAGCGCCTGACGGCGGATGATATCGCGAAGGCGAAGAAGCGGCCGGTTCCGACCGTGCGTGTCGGTGTTACGCGACACAAAGAGAGCCGTTTCCCTTCATCGGCATCGTCGCAGGAATAGGTGTTGTTACAGACTCGGCAGCCGGTAGTTCTGTAGTTCCTGGTATGCCCTGCGATAGTGTGGCATGGCGCGCTTTACGGTCTCCCAGTAGCGGGTGGAGTGATTTTGGACTTTCCGGTGGGCGAGTTCATGGATGATGACGTAGTGGAGAATGCGTCTAGGGACGAAGAGGAGAGCTGTATTCAACATAATTGTGCCTTGTTGGGAACAGCTTCCCCACTGTGAGCGCGCGAAGCTCAGTTTTACGTTGCTGATGGGTACACGAAGAGTGCGCCTGTTCATTTCGTGGACGAGCATGTGGACAGAGGCTCTTTCCGCGTGTGCGAGGAGGGACCAGAGGAGTTTATGGAGTCCGGGACGCCGGAGGGTAGGACCAATGACGATGTTCCATCCTCTCTCTCTTTTGAGAGAGTGGATAGTAGTGCGTGGGCCTGGGGTGAGGAAAAAACGATAGGTTTTCCCTGTCTTGGTTTGGATGGTGAGAGTTTCTCCTCCATCAAGGATATGGCGGAATGGGGTAATACGCTTTTTACGTTGTTCCTTCAGTACTTGTTCCATCATGCGCCGTAGCAAACTTCTGATATGTTCCCGTCGTTCTTCTTGCGAGAGATTCCGGGCAAGGCGAATGACGATGGTATCTTCGTTCAGGACAGCGCGAGAGCAGGTATTTCGCGTCTCCTCGACCCGGTGGCGGATACGGTGTCGTGCCATTGGAGAGTGGATTATCCCCATCCCTCATCGTGTTCCATATTGCTTCCCGCTCTACTTTATTGTCTTTTACCCGTTTTTTAAGCACGTTGTGGGATTTGGTAAGTTCGTTCTCCCAGGTTTTTCCGTTTTGTGATGCGCATTCTTCAAGGAGAGGGGTTTTTCCCTCCCTGGAGATGAGTGGTGTTAGAGTGCGGCCACTATTCTTCTGTAACTCTGAACAGCATGGATCAGTTTCTCTCAGCTTGCGGTCGGCGTATACAGTTCCCTGTTGGTGGGATCCTCGTCCAAACGGCGCGGGCGCAGGGAGCTCGCATCAACGCAACGGTCGGTGTTGCGCTTCGTGATGACCGGTTGCCTATGGGGTTGCCATCACTCGAAGGGTCTTTGGGCGTTCCCCCGGCAGATGCCCTTCTCTATGCGCCAAGTCATGGGAAGTTGCTCTTACGGAAGCTTTGGGGAGAGCTTCTTCATACTAAGAATCCATCGCTCCAGGGTCCGGTGAGCATGCCGGTTGTTGTTGCCGGTCTCACGCATGGTCTGCGCATTGCCGCGGAACTCTTTCTCGATCCCGGCGATGATCTCATCCTCGCAGAGCCTTACTGGGAGAACTATGATCTCGTGTTCCAGGATCTGTCCCAGGCGCGGCTGCGCTCCTTTCCGCTCTTTGATGGGCAGTCCTTCAATAGCGCTGGCTTGCGAGCAGCTCTGCGGCGCGGCTCTCGGAAGAAAGTACTTCTCCTTAATTTTCCGAATAATCCGACGGGATATGCGCCGCTGTTCGAGGAAGCATGCGAGATTTGTGCGATCATTCGTGAGTGTGCGGAAGAGGGAAGCGACGTTGTTGTCCTCGTTGATGATGCGTATTTTGGGCTTGTCTACGAGGAAGGAATCTTGCGGGAATCTCTCTTTGCTTTGCTGGTGTCACTGCACGAGCGCGTTCTTGTGGTGAAGATCGATGGCTCCTCGAAGGAGGACTATGCATGGGGACTCCGTGTGGGATTCCTCACATACGGTGGTAATGGGTTAAAGCAGGAGGAGCTTCGCGTGCTTGAGGATAAGACTGCCGCGATCATTCGCGGGACGCTCTCGAATGTTTCGCATCTCTCCCAGAGCGTCGTCTTGTGTACTCTCCAGTCCACAACGTACTGGGAGGAGCGTAGAGCGAATGCTGTGGTTCTCGAACTACGGTTTCGCGCAGCGTGGACGTCGGCAAACGGTGCTGCGTCGAGCGTTTCCTTCCGCGTCCTTCCGTGCAATGCTGGCTATTTTCTTTGTTTGGAACTGTGCAATGGACTTTCTGCTGGTACAGTGCAAGAACGCCTTCTGAATGAGCACGGGATTGGGGTTGTGACGGTTGGGGAGCGCCTGCTCCGTGTCGCATTTTCCGCGATACCAGAGGCGGATATCCCCGATGTTTTCCGCTCTATTGCACAGGTTTGTTCCTCTTATTCTTTTCTCGTATGACGACCGTAGCTACCAATGCAGTGCAGGCACTTCTTCAGGAGCATCCTGCCGTTTCCCGGAATCCATCGCGCGCAGCAATGATCCAGGCGACACTCGATGCCCGGGAAGCGTTCCTCACGTCTTCTGGCGCTCTGGCGACGTGGGGTCCGGCAGCGTGCACAGGGCGCATTCCGCAGGATACCTACATCGTGCGGCATGGGTGTGCGTTGGAAGCGTGCGACTGGGGTTTTTCGGCCTGTAATCCAATGGAGATTCGGGTATTCGATCAGCTCTGGGACGATGCCATCTCTCTTCTCGAGCGCAAGACATCTCTGTACGTCACCGAGCGGTCCGTTGGGGCAGAGAAGAAATCCACGTTTCCTGTCCGCACGGTTACGGATAGTCCGCTCGTAGCGCTCTTCACCGATAACATGTTTCGGACAGCGTGTCATGGTGAGCCTTTCACTCTCCTCGTTCTTCCGCACGATCGGGCAATGACTGCTTCCTACGATGGCGTGCTCCGCAAGAGCGCCGTAAAAACTGTGGATATGTTGGTTGCGATGGATTTTGAGCGTATGCGCGGGCTCGTGTACGGCACATCGTACCTTGGGTGTGTGAAGAAGCTCCTGTTTACGACGATGAATTTTCTCCTCCCGGAGCAGGGGATTCTCCCTCTCCACTGTGCAGCGAATAGAGGGAATGGCGGCGACACGGCGCTTTTTCTCGGTCTTTCGGGAACAGGAAAGACAACACTCTCGACGGATCCGAATCGCTCCATGATTGGCGATGATGAGCATCTATGGTCCGATCACGGCATCGCGAATATGGAGGGAGGGTGCTACGCGAAACTTGCGCACCTTCGGAGGGAGAAGGAACCGGAGATCTATGAGGCGGTGTTTGGTATGGAGAGGGGCGTCATCATCGAGAATGCCATGATGTATCCCGATGGTTCCTTCGATCTTGATGATGAACGTCTCACGGAGAATTCCCGTGCGTCCTATCCACTCTCATTCCTTCCGCGCATTGTGAAAGAGGGGTGTGCGGGACATCCGAGGACCGTTCTTTTCCTCACGGCCGATGCACAGGGGGTGCTGCCGCCTATTGCGAAGCTGGGTCACACGCAGGTGCTCCTCTGGTTCCTCATGGGCTACACCTCGAAGCTTGCAGGGACCGAAGCCGGTGTGACGAGGCCGAAGACAACCTTCTCCCGTTTCTTCGGCGGCCCCTTCATGCCGCGAATGCCCATGGATTACCTCTCGCTTTTTAAGAAGAAGCTCTTGGATCATGGGACAGACGTCTACCTCGTGAACACCGGCTGGAGCGGGGGGGCGTATGGAGTAGGGAAGCGTATGGATATCGCGCTCACACGTCGTCTTGTCGACGCGGCACTTTCTGGAAAACTCTGCGATGTTCCGTATTGGGAATACCAGAAATTCCACCTCCTCGTCCCGAAAGCGTGTCCCGGTGTGGATCCGAAACTTCTCAATCCGAAGCTGACGTGGGCTGATCCCGATGCCTACGACCGCGCGGCGGAAGCACTGGCCCAGGAGTTCTCCGCTATGTTTGAAAAGGAGTTTGCGGGGAAGGTGTCGCAGGAGATCGCGAAGGTGTGTCCGGGGAAGTGATCCATTTTTACGCCTCCTTCAATCCCGGAATGTGCGGCTTGAGCTTCTCGATGACGTGTTCCAGCTTTTCATTCACGATCAGGTGATCGAAGAGATCGGCGCGAGCCTTGAAGAAGGAAAGGTCGTGCAATGCATTCTTCAGGCGTTCTCGGATCTGCGCCTCGGTCTCCCGTCCGCGCGTGCGCAGGCGAAATAGGAGGGAGCTCAGCATCGCGCGGCGACTGCGTCCGGGTGGGAGCAGACCGCAGGAGAGAATAGAGCGGCGGCCGTAGGTGTTCGCAAGCCCCTGGAGGAGGTGCATTTCTGTCACGACGATGGGGATTTTCCCCTTTTTCCATGTTTTTTCGAGATCTTCTTTGCGGTAGCCGTAGCACCGACTCTCTGTTTTGGAAGGAATGTCTGTGATGGCGGCAAATGCGTCCTGCCTTTTAAGAGCATCGAAAGCCGTAACCGAGGTATAGGTGTACTCCCCGTCGTCGCCATGTTTCGGTTTGTGGGTGGTGAGGATGGGGACGCGTTCGAGGTATGGACCGCAGAGGGTGGCGAGCAATGAACTCACGGTGGACTTTCCGACCCCCGAAGGGCCGGTGAAGGCGAGGATGTAGCGAGGGAAGATGCTCTCTTCGAATGTGGGAACTTCCTTTTGTGCTGTGATCTCATATGCGATGTTGTAGACGCGCAGGCCGTCGGGAGTTACATGAGAAAGGGACATGCGGGGGTGGACGGGTTGATCGATGAGACTGGCGGTGAGCGGTCCGACTTCGGCTCCGGCCTTCGCCGAGACGAGTGAGCGGTGAGCGGTGAGCGGTCCAAGGACGCGGGAGCCGTCCGTGAGTTCGATGAGGGCGATGGTCTGAGAATGATTTCCGGCGCGTACGGTCGTGTAAGAGAGGATTTTGCCCTCTTGGAGTTTGCGCTGCCATTTTTTTTGTGCGCGGGCGATGATGGGAGGGGTGGGAGAGGACATACTAGGCTGGGTGGGGGGAGGGCGTGTCATGGTGAGCGTAGTCGAACCATACACGCAGTATCGATCCTTCGACTACGCTCAGGGTGACACTGCTGTATTCTCAAGGATGGTGACGCAACAGGTGGCGCAGGCGCCGCCGAAGTTGTGGGCGAGACCCCATTGTGTCTTTTCCTCTTTGAGCTTTTTCCCAATTTCGATGATCTGCTTCACGCCTGTGGCGCCGACCGGATGGCCGCAGGATTTGAGACCGCCGCTGGAGTTGAGCGAGTGAGTAGTGAGTAGTGAGTAGTGAGTAGTGCTGTTTTTATACCATTCGATTCCCTTCCCTTTCTCTGCGAAGCCAAGGTCTTCCAGGTTGATCACGGCGGCGATGGAGAAGCAGTCGTGGTGTTCGATGTGGGAGATGTCTTTTGTTGTCACTCCTGCTTCCGCGTAGGCTTTTTTGGCAGCGTCTTTCGTGGCTCGGAAGCTGGTGATTGATGGCCGCTTCGTGATGCTCAGGGTGTCGTGTGCGAGTTGTGAGGCGGCAAGCCGGACCTGGCTTGCAGTATGTGTACTCAATATACATGCCGCGGCCCCGTCGCTCACGGGTGAACAGTCGAGGACATGGAGTGGGTCGGCGACGATGGGGCTTTTTTCCACATCCTCTGGATCAATGGGGTTTTGGAAGTGGGCGTAGGGATTCTCGGCGGCGTTTAGGTGATGCGTGGCGCTCACGAGATTGAGTTCGTCACGGGTCAGGTAGTGTTCATGCATGTAGCGATTTGCGATGAGGCCGAAGATGCCGGGGAAGGTGAGGCCCGATGGTTGGTCTTCCTCTGCGTCTGCCGCACCCATGAGCGCGCACGCAATCGTTTCTCCGGGAATGTCCGTCATCTTCTCGAGGCCGAGGACGAGGATCGTCTGTGCGCGGCCGCTCTCGAGGAGAGCGCAGGCAGTATGGACGGCGACGGAGCCCGATGCGCAGGCTGCTTCGACCCGTAGGGCAGGGGGTCGATGGGGAAGGAGTGAAGAAACCATGGCGCCGAGGTGCGCCTGGTTGTTCGCTGTTTCCGCGAGCATGTTGGCGACGATGACGGCGTCGATTGCCGTCGGCAGACAGGAGGCATCCGCGATGGCCTTTCCCACCGCTTCCTCCGCGAGGTCACGGAGACTTTTGCCCCAAAGCTCACCGAATTTTGTCTGGCTGGCGCCTATGAGGAAAATGTCCCGTTGCAACGCTGAGGTATTCTATGCCTCCTTCTTGCTATAGGAAATGTTAAGAACGCCACCCCGCTCGTGTGAGCGGGGTGGATGGGCTGTTCGGTGGTTGTCCCTCATCGGGCGGTGACGATGATGAGGGTCGCGTCGTCCTGTAGGACGATGGAGAGAATGCGGCGGTCTGGATGCCGTTTTTGCCATTCTCCCAGGACCGTCGCAATGTCCTTGATGGTGCGGACATTCGTGGGGTCAGCGGGTTCTTCCTTCTCACTGAAGGGGACACCTCTCTGAAGCCAATCAGCCCCTTTTTGTAAGGAACAGCCACTTTCCCTTTCTCAGACCGTCTGAGAGAGGCCGCTCATGATACTGTGTGCGAAGGAGGAATCAATTCTACTTTTGCAACGCCGACCGAATAGCGGCGATGATATTTTGGATGGAGAGCTGAGAGCCGATGATGTGGCGGATGGTGCAGATTTTGCGATCTTCCTCTGTATCTTCGCGGTAGAACATGATGTCCGCCTGGCTCCGGCCGGGTTGTGGCTGCGTGAGCGTGAGACGAATGAGGAATTGCTCTTCCGGAAAGTATTCCTGGAGGGATTCCGTGATACGCTCGAGTTCTTGCTCGTTCTGCTTTTTGTCCCAGGAGAGGTGGAGGCGGTTGGGATCCATACGGGAGATGGGCATTATGCTGCGGTTTTCGTCTGTTGCAAATACTCGCTGTACGTCAGTTCCTGCACTTCGCGATCATCGGGGGGGAGAGGAACACCATCGCGGAGCATGGTCATGAGGAAGGCGTCCGCACCGGCGCCGGAGCCATAGGAGACGAGGAGGATGCTCTCGTCCTTCTTTGCCTGCTCAAGGACGGCGCAGAGGCCGAGCAGCGAGCAAGCACTGTACGTATTTCCGATCAGGGGAACGATGAACCCGTGCTCCAGTTGTTCCTCTGCGAAGCCGAATTCCTTTGCAACTTTCTTTGGGAATTTTGCATTGGGCATATGGAGAATGAGGTGGTCGATGTCGCTCGGTTTCCGTTTCTCCATGTCGAGCATTCCTTGGAGGGCCGTGCGGACGTGCTGGAAGTAGCCCGGCTCTCCCGTGAAGCGTCCCGCATGGCTTGGGTACTTCTCCCCCGCCGCACGCCAGAAGTCCGGTGTATCTGTGGTGAAGGATAGCGTTGCATCGATCCTGCAGATTGCCTGTGGCGATTTCTCCTGGCCAAGGACAAGGGCCGCAGCCCCTGCTGCAGCAGTGTACTCGAGGGCATTGCCGGGGCGAGCCTGTGCGGTATCGGTACCGATTGCGATGCCGTAGTCGATTTGCTTCGCACGGACCATACTATCGACAATCTGCATTGTCGCCGTTCCTGCTTTGCAGGCAAATTCCAAATCTGCGCAGTGGCAGAAGGGGTGGAGTTCGAGGGCGGCGACGAGCATGCTGCTCGTGGGTTTCACTGCATACGGATGGCTCTCGGAGCCGACGAAGATCGCGGAGATTTCCGAGGAATGGATGCCTGCAATTTCTATCGCTTGCTTCCCTGCTTCGAAGGCCATGGTGAAACTATCTTCATCGGGGCCAGGGACAGTTTTTTCCGTGATGCCGAGATTTCTCCGGATGTCATTAGGATCCTGGTTCCAGTGGCGCGCAATTTCCTCCGTCCTGATGCGGTAGCGTGGGAGGTATGTGCCGAAGCCGAGAATTGCCGATTTCATTGCGATCTCGCGAGAATTTTATGCGATTGTGCCAGATTATGCGAGGAGAGGGCAGCCAGGAGCGAGAGTTCCCCCGCGAGGACGGCGGCGCCGATGGATTCAGCCAATCGTCTGCATGGATGCAGACAATGTCCTAGGTCCTGGGTCCTAGGTCCTGTGGGGCCGAGGAGGAGTTTGAGGCATTGGGATTGGGCGGGGAGGGTAGTGCCTCCGCCGCGGATGCCAACGAGGATGGCGGGAAGGCGGACGGAAATTTCTACAGCATGAGATGCCGCCGGTCGCCCTTCGAGACGATCCGCCCGTGTCATGGTGAGGGATTTTGCGCTAGCAAAATCGTCACGAACCATCACGGGCGGATCCCTCAGGGTGACACATCGGCATGTGGTGTCCGCGAGTGATCCTTCCACCACGTGTGCCGGGTCCTGTCCGGTGGCAATATAAAGAGCGGCGATGATGTTGGCAGCATGACAATTGTGACCAAGGGCACCGGCAATATCAGAACCGGCATCAAGTTTTGCGTGAGCGATTTGAAACATGGCTTCTGGTGTTGTTTTGAGAACGGATGAAATCACATCGGCAGAAATGGTCGCTGTTGCGGTGACTTCGTACCCGCGCCCCTTATCATGGGTCCGTTTACTTGGCTTTTTATCGCTATCCACGTTCCCTGCGACCGTGATGAATGTTAGGTGCAAGTTTTTCTCAATCCACTGGCCAATCTTTTCTGCGGCAATCGTCACCATATTCATCCCCATTGCTTCGTCGGTATCGGCGTAGATCGTGAGGAAGAGGTAGGGGTCTTCGGTATCAATTTCGTATTTGAGGATTTTGAGATGGTTGCTTGTGGTTTCTCCGATTGATTTCCATTCGGTTTCCCGTTTTTGAATTTCGGATTGTGTCATGGTGAGCGTAGTCGAACCATGACATGACATTCTCAGTGCAATAGACCGTGAGACTCCGTGGTATGTCGACTTGGTCTTCACTCCTCCGCTCATCCGCAATGCTTTACATCCTCTATTCACGCTTGCAACGAGGGCGCCCTCGGTCGTTGCGAGAGGGAGATGGATATCTGCCGTTTCTCCTGAACTGAATGTAACAGTGAGTGGTCCGGCGTAGCCCACCGGGATCGGTACGTGCCCGAACATTTGCTCGCAATTCCGTTCCTCGGCGTGACCGATTTTTGTGGGATCAATGGAGAGAGTAGAGAGGTCGATGCCGAGTTCTTGCTCGATCTGCCGTCGGCGCGCTTCACAGCGTTCGATTGGTGGGAGATGATTTGGGAGGTTTCTCATGTCCATTCTCCTTTGACTATAGCGGTTTTTCTCATATTATGCCCCTCCTATCCACGGTGGATGGGATCGCTCATTTTAAGAAAGGAAGGCCAAGATGTTTCCTGGTCAACATGACTGTGGTAGTCTCCGGAGGGAACGAAATCGATTTCCTGGTCCTAGTATCGAGATCGGCAGCTATTCTTCCGAGAAGAGCATCTGGTACATGCGATACTACTATTCGGAGCCGTTTCTCTTTTTCTGGGAGAAAGATCGGTCCGTAGATTTTAGGATCATTTATTGCCCTTTCTGCGGTGAGAAACTGGCGTAGTGAGCGTTGCCCGGATCACAATGGATCTGGGCTTTTTCTATGCATGTGCTGCTTCCACCATCCTTGCTCCACTCCACACTTTTGTTTCAAACACCGTGCAATCCTTCTGGGCATGGGCGAACTCTTTGACGGCGTCCACGGCGTCCTCCGTGCACACGAGGTGGACGGTGGGGCCGGCGTCCATGGTGTAGAGGACGGCGACATGCTCTGCTTCCCGGAGGGCGGTGACTTCCCGTGTGATTCGATGAGTGTCTTCCGTGAGGTACTGGAGTGATGGGGTGGAGGTCTTGGCAACTTGGTGGAGGTCCCAAGCGTCTTCCTCGGCTACTTTTTGCAGTTTCTCGAAATCCCCCCCGAGAATGGCATCAATGCATTCCTGTTGGCGTCGTGGTATTTGAAGTAATCGTTCTGCATAGTGGGGGGAGGTATGCGCAAGGTGGTGCCCTTCCGTGGAGCCATGTTCTTTTTCTTGGAGAGAGGGGCAGATGACGATGTCGTGGAGGGGCCAGTGGGAGGCTGGGGCGATTTGGACAGCGATAGCGCTGTCAATCGCATCAGTTTGTAGTGAGTAGTGAGTAGTTTGTAGGGCGACGAAGCCGCCAATGATGGAGCGCGCGGCGGAACCGGAGCCGAGGCGCGCGAGGATGCTCACTTGTTCGTCTGTGAGGCGGATATCCTGTTCTTCGAGGAGAGCGGCGTATGCCTTGGCGACGGCGGAGAAGACGGCGGCGGAGGAGGCAAGACCGATGGCTGGGGGAATCTTTGAGCGGACGGTGAGTGAGTAGTTGGTAGTTGGTAGTGAGTAGTGTAGAGAATGGAGGTATATGTTTGTGAGTTCGAGGTGTTTTTTGAATCGTTCTACCTCTTTTGGCGAGAGTTCTTTTTGGGATTGAACAGAAAACCTATCTGCGGGTTCGATCGTGACTTCGACAGTGGGGGAGTCGAGGGTCATCGAGAGCGAATCGGTTGCAGGAAGACGCAGTTCTGCATTGCGATTGCCCCAGTATTTAATGAAGGCAATATTCGGTGTTGAGAGAGCGGTAACCATACGAAGATGCGATTGTAACAGCATTTTTGGCTATAGTAAGGACTATACCACCTCCCCCTGATCTCCCTCCTGCGCCGATAACTTTGGCAGCACCTCCAGATTCTTCGATGGCGGTGATGAATTTCTGAACGTTTGGAGGAACGATACCTAGGGTGATTTGAGCGCGATGGTGGGCTTTGAAAATTTCTTTGATGTCTTCTCCTTTTAATAGTCGTTCGGTGCAGTGGCCAATAGTTTGGAGTGCGCCCTTCACCTTGAACCCCGACCGTGGGGAGAGGGAATTGTCCTTAATCCATGCCACCATCTCCGGCGTTGTCTCATTCGGCTTTCCGGTGTCGATGAGTATGGCCTTCTTGAGGAATGAGAGATCGAGATCGACGGATGTCGGGCCATTGGCTTTCGTAAATTTCACCGGTTTTCCTTCCCAAATGACTGCGAAATCGAGGCCACTATGACCGGGGTTGACTGCGTCTTCGATTGCTGCGGCGATTTCTTTAGGTTCATCATTCTTGCCCTCTCCCCCGGCCCCTCTCCCGCTGCGGCAGGAGAGGGGAGAGTGCTGTTTTTCGAGTAAACAGCGGCAGATGGCGATGACGAGCGCGGTCGATGAACCCATCCCCAGACCGATGGGGATCGTGTTCTCGATCGTCAGGTGACCGGAGAGTGGTCCGGTGATTTTCGTCACTGCATCAAGGATGCGATAGAGGTAGTTCTCGTTCTCGATGCCGTGGTGGGTGACAGTCAGTGTGTCATGGTGAGCGTAGTCGAACCATAACACAGCCCGTGTCGCCCTTCGACTACGTTCAGGGTGACACGTATTTCCCATCGTCGCTTCCACCGTAAACGGTGCTGGAACGGCGATTCCCGGATACCCGAACACGACGGCGTACTCGCCGCTAAGGATGATTTTGCCGGATGCACTTCCTCTAAACATATTTCACGAACCGAACCGTCGCTGCCTTTCATCAAATTTCTGGAGAACTTCCTCGAGATCTTTCGTCGTGAGTTCTGGGAAGTGCTTCTCGAGGAAGAACCATTCGGCGTACGTGCTTTGCCAGAGGAAGAAGTTCGAGGTGCGGGACTCGCCGGAGGTGCGGATGATGAGGTCAATATCGGGGAGAGAGGGGTGATCAAGATAGGGGCGGAGAGGATCGATGGTGTCATCCTGAGTAAAATTTTTCTTACCATGACACAGGCGGTGCATCTCGAAGGATTTTTTCCATGCACGGATGATTTCATCCTTTCCTCCGTAATCGAGAGCAAGGTGGAGAGTGAAGTTGGTATTTCCCTTTGTTTCCTCGGCGATTTCCTTGAGAGCTTTTGCGAGGGAAGGCGGGATCCGGTCTGTGCGGCCGGAGTGGAGGAAGCGGGTGCCCTGCTTTGCCATGTCTGCCCTATTTTTTCGAATATAGCTTTCGAGGAGATCCATGAGTTTACGTATTTCCTTTGAATCGCGTTTCCAGTTCTCGGTGGAGAAGCACCAGATGGTGAGCAGAGAGATGCGTGGGTTCTCCCGGCACCAGTCGGAGAGCGAGCGGAAGTTCTCCACGGCCTTCGCATGTCCGTTCCATGGGTGGAGACCCTTCGCGCGTGCCCAACGCCGGTTGCCGTCGGGGATAAGAGCAAGGTGAAGTTTCTGTGGTGTCTCAGGCATGGGAGCGGAGATATTCCTGTGCGATGCCGAGTCCCTGCGCGAACCATGGTGTGAAGAGATCGGGGGTTCTTTCGAGTTCCTCTGTGAGGTCATCAGTATGGATCCACCTCCAGTCGCTCACTTCGGCTAGGTTCGGCACCACATCGGCATCGTCTACGATGCCAACGAGTACAGTGTCGTATTCGTACTCTATGCCGTGACCCTTTGGGTCTTCTGCGCGGTACAGGAAGGATCCTGCCTTTTTCAGGGGGCAGGAGAATCCCATTTCTTCCTGCAGGCGTCGCATGTCCGCATTTTTCGCGTCTTCCTCTGGGAGGGGATGACTGCAGCAAGTATTCGTCCAGAGGTTGGAGAAGAGGCGCTTTCCCTCTGCACGCTTTTGGAGGAGGAGTTCCTCACCACGACTTCGGAAGACGTACACCGAGAAGGCCTTGTGCAGCAGGCCTGCACCTGTGTGTGCATCGAGACTCTCGGCAAGGTCGAGTCTTTCTCCCTTCTCATTGGTAAGGATGACCGAGGGCATGATGAGAATGTAGCATTCAGCTACTGACGGGGCGAGGGTAAAGAGGTACAGGTAGTGTCTTGGTTAGGCTGTGATACGATGTTTCCGTATGGCAGAGCTACCGGACATGCCCGAATCTCCCAATGGGGAGCAACGGAGACTTCGAGGACAGCTGGCAGGAAAACCGGGAGAGGGGTTTGCGGATATCCGGATTGTCTCGGATCCGGTGTACGAAGAGATTCTTACGTTGGGACAGCGTCTCGCACGCCTTTCCAAGCGACGGGCGAAGGAGCTGGGGTATGAAGATAATTTGGAGCAGCTTCTCCTGTGCTGTCCGCAGTGTGGTCTCATGAATGATTTTACGATCGACGGGAGGCAGGTGTATTACTTCTCCTCGGAGTTCCGAGGAGATTCCGTCCCTTCTCGTTCCACGACGTCTCACCGTATTCGGATTATCGAACTTCGGAATGATGTAGTGCAGTGTCAGTGTAGTCAATGTGGGGAACGGTTTCTTCAGCGGGTATAGATTGCCTCTCCCCTTCATTGTTCCGTCCTTTTCCTCTTTCGCGCGCCATTTTTTTGCTGTCGTGCCACTTAGACATTCATAGGTGTTCTCTTCTGTTCCCCCTTTCTTTTAGAATCACTGCGTATTTCTTTTCCCTATTCTTTCTATGGTGTCTCTTGAAAAACAGGTGGTTTCTGGCGAAGAGGTTTCTCAACAGGGCATTGCTGATGAGAAGGTGCAGAAGCGGCAGTATCCTGCTCCGGAGATTGATGATGTCCGAGCGAAGCTCCGCAAACTTGGTGTGGGTGATCCGGATCGTCTTCTCCCTTCGTACTACTGGGGAGGGTTTGCCAATAACACGTAGGGAGTTTGGCTGGTGGTGGTCGAGAAACTAGGGTCTTCCCTCTATGTTTTAACCATCGGTCGCCGCGTTTTGTACCAGGTTTTTACTCTATTTTGCGAGATATGGAGCACCGAGCTTTCAGCTCATATCCTCAATGATTTCCTCTGGGGAGAGACTGAAAAACTCCTCCCCGCAGGGGGGAGGAGTCGATTTGGGACAGCATGTTCCCATTAGTCCTCAATGGGGAGCTTCTTCAGCTCTTCCTCCGAGGGCATCGGGACCAAAGGATCGATGGCCCAGGCGACGCCTTTCGCCTTGGCCCACCGGCGAATTTCGCGGCTGGGGAGGATGAAGCAGGAGAGGTCCGCCGAACCGAGCATCACCATCCCGAGACAGATTCCTTCTTCCGTGAAGACACCGCCACCACCGCTCCCGGCGACACTGATGGGGGTCGTGACATCATAGGTGATGCTTTGGTAGACGCGTCCGAGCTCTTTGATGATCCCCTTCGTTGCTAGAGACAAGAATGGTGTGGTGTGCCACACGGTGTCACCGATCTTCGAGGAGGTCTCCTCCTTTGCGAAGACCGTGGACTGTGGGATATACGGCTCTCCTTGGCGGAAGTGTTTTCCATAGAGCTCGAGAAGAGCAGGACCGTCCAATCCACCGTAGCGGATGACGGAGGCCGGAACATCGTCGGTACCATTGACCAGAGGCACGCTCACCCATGCAGCGGTGCTGAATTCCCCTGTTGTATCGCGGCAAGCATGCGCGATGTATCCCGCAGTCCAGATGAAGATCCTCTTCCCGCGCTTTACGAGGATGCCACTTCCAGAGGACTTGTGCGTTCTTACCCTGACCACGATGCGGGAAAGATGACGGAGGTGATCGGGGAGTACCACTTCATTTTCCTTGATCTCTGCCTGTTTTTGGACAACAGGAGGAGGCTCCGGTGTCTGCCGTGTTACGAGGTGCACAGCAGAGAAGACGACTACCACGAGTCCGACGCCAATCAACACCTTCACAAGATGCCATTTCCTTTCCATCACAGACCTCTTTTTCATGCTATTCCAAAGAACGAATTGCCGCAGACCGTCTGCGACTAATTCCAACGTAGCATTTTTTCATCAAATGTCAACCGCTCCGGATAGTATTTTTCTCTATGGCAGGCCATTTGTAACTGCTGGAGCTCTAAACTAGAGGCTATTAGAACCGCGATGTTTTCGAGAGTAACACTCGCATGAGGGTGAACATTCCAGAATTCCTGCCACTTCGCGCTTATCCGCATTGGGTCAGCAAAAACGTTTGACGTTCTTTCATCAACTTGCATCAGGAGCAAGGGAAAACTACCATGCGGTCATGTCCGATGACACAGCACCAGCTACAAAAGCGGATATTGGGAGGGTGGAGCATAGTATGCAAAAACCAGAGGGCAGGTTTCAGGGGCTAGAGGAAAAGTTCCAAAGACTGGATGGTACGGTGCAGAGGCTGGATATCACCGTGCAGAAGTTAGGGAGTGATGTGCAGAGACTGGATGGCACTGTGCAGAAGCTAGGGAGTGATGTGCAGAGACTGGATATCACCATGCAGAAGTTAGGGGGCGACGTTCAAAGGATCGAGAAGAAATTCGATGGTAAATTCGCGAGGCTCTACGAAACAGATGATCAAATTCTGGCTATTCTCGGGAATATCGACAGGCGACTGACACCAAAGATGGAAGATCACGAAAAGCGGATTGTTCATCTGGAGGAGGCGATGGCTTAGCATGCCACTAGGAGTTTATGTCCATACTAAAGAAGGGCATGGCCGCGAAGCCATGCCCTAGTGCCGTGGGTTGGTTAAACTAATCATCGTCCTCGTCTTTTTTGGGCGCCTCCTTCTCCTCCTTGAAGGTGCAGACGGTGAAGGAGGTTTTCACCCCTTTCGGGACATAGATTGTGACATCATTGTCACGGATTCCACCGATGACGACCTTCACCTTACGGCCCACCGCGCCCGGGGTCTCGTATTCCTTCACGAAGATCATGGCATTCCCGAGCTTCTTCGCACGCACGTACGCACTGCCGCCAAGGCTCAGACCAACGTATACATTGGCCGACGACCCCTCGAAGATGAAGGTATCTCCCTCGACCCACATGTAGTAGCTCACGGTGTTGTCCAGACGCAGCTTCTGCTGCATCCAGATGTCCAGAGTTTTTCTCTGTGGCTCCTCGTCTGCGGACGCAATCGCTCCAGAGAGGAGGAACATACACAAGGCCCACATCATCGCTTTCATAGATCGTCTCCTTTTCTTGAGATTCCCCCACGGCATTCCCCTCCGACCACCGGAGAGGCATGGGTGGGGGATCAATGCTGTGAATGAGCGAGTAGAGGAATGTAGCGAACGAAGTACATAGATACAAGCCATTCTTTCGTTCAAAACTGCCCCAGTAGCAGTCCCAGTAGTACACCTTCGGTGACTACAGGACACTCAGCAGAGAGGCGTGCCATGAAGCGTGAGCCGAATGAGCGCAGCGAAAGACCCCGAAGGGCTTCGGCTCTCTGCTTCGTGGAGCGGGCGACGGGAATCGAACCCGTATCTTCAGGTTGGAAACCTGAGGTAATAGCCATTATACGACGCCCGCGAAAGACCAACTGCTCTTGCAGTAGGATACCGTTGGTGACGGCGGGATGCCATCGCGTGCAGGATATTGCGGTGGGTGAGTGTTCTTGGTATGCTTCCGTCCTGTGATCGAAGGGTTCACCTTCCTCCAGGGGCTCTACATCGTCGTCGGCGTCATGCTCGTCGTGGTGCTCTACCACGTGCTCTTCATTGTGGTGGATTTGCGGAAGATCCTCCGGCGGATCGAGGGCATCACGGCAGAGGTTGAGGGAATGGTGATGCGTCCCCTCGGACTGCTCGATCATTTCCTGCAGTGGATCACCGAGTGGGTGGAAACACAGGCTGATCGTCCGAAGAAGTGGAAAAAGTAGTTTGGAGACCTCTAAAAAGCTCCAATGTGTCATGGTGAGCGTAGACGAACCATCACATCGGCAAGCCATTATGTAGCCCTTCGACTACGCTCAGGGTGACACAATAATGTTTCAGGGGTTTCTTCATAGGATCGGTTGGCGGTCGATGAAGATGCGAATAAAGAAGTGCTTCACTGTCTCGTAGGAGGCATGGATGAGTTCCTGGAGGAGTTTGTTTAGTCTCCGGATGTTTGCGTAGATCTGATTGATACGATAGGCGGTTCCTGGGCGAGAGATGGTCAGGAGTGCCGCCTCTCGGCGAAGCTTGCGCACTTCTGCATTAATGTATTTATGGAGAGCTTGCTGCATTTTTTCTTGCGGAGGTATGTTGGCTATAGCCTGATCCCGTGAGGATATTATTGTTTGTACTGTTGTGCCTGTTGCAGCAGAAGTTTGGCTTCCACCACTATTTTCTCCTTGTTTTTCGGTTGTGGCATCCTGAGGGTTAGTGAGACTTTCAATGGTATCGAGGAGACTTCCGAGTTTCTCTGGTTGCGCGACGATGAGGTTGGACAGTTCTTTGGATGGGGCCGGTGTTTGGATTTGCTCCGGGGAGGATGGTACAGGAATTGCCATTTCTCTCCTATTCTCCGCCTTTTTACCCATTATTGCAATATCGTTTCTGGTTGTTCCTTGTTCTATGATCATATTTCTCATGGAAGAACGAACGATTTTTCATCGGATTCGTGATCGTGAGGTTCCGGCGGACATTGTCTTTGAGGATGCGGAAGTGCTCGCATTCCGCGATATTCTGCCCAAAGCCAGGACACATATTCTCTTTATCCCAAAATACTTTGTGGCTTCTCTCACCGATATCACGCCGGAGACGGCGCATCTTCCGGGTCTCCTCATCCTCAAGGCACAACAATTTGCGAAGGAGAAGAGCCTCACGGGGTACAAGCTCCTCTTCCATGTCGGGAAGGCGGGAGGGCAGGAGGTGTTTTACCTCCACCTCCATTTTCTCTCCGATCAAGAGTTCTAAAATCTACGCAGAGTAGCCAGCCTTTTCTGCCTCTTCTGCATTAGCGAAATACACGCGGTTTTCCTCTTTAATTTTCTTGGCAGTAGCAGAATTTTTCGGGTAGTATTTTTTGCCTGTTTTACTTGCGACCCATGCACTTTCCTCTTTCTTGTCCTCCGTAGCCTTGGCGGAGGAGGATGCATCTTTTTCTTCTTTTCTTTTTTCCTCTTCCTCACGCTCGCGCCGGATGCGCTCGAGGGTTTCCTTATCGATGGGGAGGAGAGCTTTGAGGGAGAGACCGATACGTCGCTCGTCGACATCGATATTAATGACCTGTGCGTCAATACGCTGGCCGATCGTGAGGACCTCTGCAGGGTCGTTGATGTGGTGATGTGCGAGTTCGGAGAGATGAATGAGACCGTTGATATCTTTCTCGAGTCGTATGAATGCGCCGTAGTCCGCGAAACGCACAACCGACCCTGTTACTTTCTTGCCAACTGGGTAGCGTTCCGCCACTTCCTCCCATGGGTCATTTGCCAATTGTTTCATACTGAGGGAAAGCTTGTCACCATCGATGCCAATCACTTTCACGGTCACTCTGTCGCCTGCTTCTGCATGCTCGGCAGGATTCTTCACGTGGCCCCATGCGATCTCTGAAATATGCACGAGTCCTTCGAGGCCTTCGAAGGTCACAAACAAGCCGAATTTGGCAATGCCACTGACAATTCCATCGCGGACATCGCCCATTTTGAGACTTTCGAGTGTTTTTGATCGTTCTTCTGCCATCGCTTCGCGTTCCGATACAACGATTTTTCCTGCATCCTCATCCATGGTGATTATTTTTACAGAGAACGTATGACCGACCAGTTTTTGGAGCCGAGAAAGAATTTCACTCGTGTCTGCGTTGGATACTCGTGGGTAGTGCGCGGGAGCGAGTTGACTGACGGGGAGGAATGTGCGGATGCCGTCAATATTTGCAAGGAGTCCCCCCTTATTTGCTTCTTGTGCAGTGAATGGCATGGTTTTTCCAGAACCGATGAGGTCATGAAAGTGATCCCAAGCCTTTTGTTGGCTTGCTTTTCTCAAACTCATGACTACGAGCCCCTCATCGTTCTCTTCTTCGAGGACAAGCGCTATTACACCACTCCCAATCTGGAGGTCCCGGAATGTGTTAAAAGAATCTCGGAGTTCCCGTCCCGAGATAATTGCAGTCGTGACTCCATGAAGATCTAGGAGGAGCTTGTTCTTGCCTTTAAAAATTACCGTCCCTTCTAGGAGTTCTCCAGGCCTTGGACGGAGCACTTCCGGGGAATTTCGGAGGAGTTCTTCCATGCTGTGTGTCGCTGTCGACGGTGTTTTTGACATGATGAGAGATGGGTGCAGGGGGAATGGATACAACGAGGTGGCAGTGTTCCTGCACGAGCAACATGCCAGCACTGATTTTTCCATCCTATGTTTTTCCTGTCAATCCCCCCACTCAGAGCGTTGTCGCGTCGGTGTTGAGATCTGTAATATTTTGGGGGATTTTCTGGCGCTGGCTCGTTTGGGGATTGTATATCTCGTAATAGAGCTGGATGAGTTCTCTCGTTTGGAGTCGGCTGGTATGGAGTCCGACGCCATTTAATCCAGATTGTGCCAGTTCAATGCGGTCATTCAGCATGCGGGCACCTTCATTGAATTCCCTATTCCGTTGCGCAGCTTTTACCGCACTATCCTCGGGATGAAGCCATTCGAGGAATTTCTCTAGGAGCGTTTTCCGTCGGACGTTCCGGTCGATGGGCAGGATGAGATAGAAATGTTTCTGCATGATATCTGCCATTTCCAGGAGGCGTACGATGAAGTTGATATGTGATGCGGTCTGTTCTTGAAGAAGCAAGTTCTTCTGCTGCTCCATTTTCGACTGTAGGTAAGCCAGGTATGTATCGATGTTGATATGCGTTGAGCGTACGAGAATCTGTATTGGGAAAGAGACGGTATTCAAAAATGCGCCGTATCCTGCGATGATTGCTTCCTGTTCCGTCTCACTTTTCAGATGAAAGTTGGTTGCTTCAACATGGAGGATCGCACGCAAGCCGCCGTTTTTCAGGATCACTGTGTTATTGCGGATTTCAGCAATTGGGAGGTATCGTTGTGTTCCTATCGTAGTGTTTTTCTTCCGTTGTCTGACGGTATCTGGTGGTGGTTTCGTTGTCATAGTGTATGTTTGTAGGAAACCATGGAGATCTGTGACGCATCAAGTTGGGAGATGTCGAGCATGGAACTCAATTTCTCGATGCTCTGTGGTTTTTCCTGTTCTGTTCCAGTGGATATCTTCTTTTTTTCGGGTTTTGCGAATGTATGGGGATTTATGGTGCTCATTCCTGAGCGAGGAGCCCATATGCGAGTTTGTGGTTTTACGGACCTCTCGATCATGAGGAATATAATGCGTAAGAGGCTCAAGTCGTAAACTTTTACGAATGCGAAGGCAATGAAGATCACTGCTGGTATCCACGCGATAATAGTAACGGGAATACTGATGTTGACGAAGATTTTCTGCAGGTTTGACCAGATTGCGTAGCTGATCCCGCACCCTATTATTGTAATGATCAGTTGCCGCAGAGTGACGGTGCCGATGATGCGGTCCTCAATGAGGACGTTCTGTGGTATTTTTACGGTCTCAATTGCCATCTCATCATTATACCATGTCTGTGGATTCCTTTCCACCTGTGCCGATTAGATTGGAGGAAAGGGCGAAGTGGGGTGAATGACTGGAAAGTGATTTTTGTTTTTTTGGCAAGAATTCTATCGTTTGCGGTCCGCGTTTGATCACGCAGATCGTATCTCCTTTTTGGAAGATTCCTTTCAGGATATGCTCGGCAATTTCATCTTCGAGGCGTTGTTGGAGGAGTCGGCGAACTGGACGCGCCCCGTATTCCGGGTCGAAACCATCGCTTGCAAGCATGTTAATGACGCTCTGTTCCACTGAGAGACTGTACCCCTGTTTTTGTAAGCGTTCTGCGAGGAATTCGATATGCATTTTTACAATTTTGCGGATATGTTCCTGATTGAGAGCATTGAAGACTACGATGTGGTCAATGCGATTCAGAAATTCGGGGCGGAAGTGCTCTTTGAGTTCTGTGATGACCTCCTGTCGTTTTTCTTCATATTGGAGTTCTTCTGCTTGTGCTTCGCCATGGAGCTTGAAGCCAATTTTCGCTGCCTGGCGGCTCAGTTTTTCTGACCCGATATTACTTGTCATGACAATGATGGTATTGGTGAAGTCAACGCGTTTTCCTTGTCCGTCCGTCAGTACTCCATCTTCTAAAATTTGGAGGAGAAGATTGAAGAATTCCGGGTGTGCTTTCTCCACCTCATCGAAGAGGATGACAGAATACGGTTTTCGGCGGACCATTTCGGTCAATTGTCCACCCTCTTCATAGCCCACATAACCCGGCGTTGCGCCTGTAAGGCGAGAAACGTTGTGACGTTCCATGAATTCTGACATGTCGATTTTGATGAGGGCATCCTCTCGGTTGAATACTTCTCGCGCAATTGTTCGTACGAGCTCGGTTTTCCCAACGCCTGTGGGCCCAAGAAAGAGGAAAGAACCAATGGGACGCCTGGCATCGCCAATCCCTACGCGATTGCGTCGGATAGCTCGAGCGACGTTACGGATGGCATCATCCTGTCCGACAATGTGCTTGCGAAAATGCTGTTCGAGGTTGGTGAGACGCCGGATCTCGGTCTTCAGGAGTTTGGTGACTGGAATTCCTGTCATCCTACTAACGACAGCAGCGATGTCATCGCCGGTGATATTTACTGGAGAGCGGCAGTCTCCATCCCTGATGGCGATTAGTTGGTCTCTCTGTTCCTTCAGTGTTTGCTGCTCCTGTTTCAGCTTGAGTGCAATGTGGTATTTCTGCTCATGAACGGCGCTCTGCTGCTTTGTTGTGAGTTCTTCAAGTTTCCCATCAATTTTCTGTATTTCCGGTACGGATTCTGTGTGGGCGAGTCTCTTCCCTGCTGCAGCTTCGTCGAGGATATCAATGGCTTTATCCGGGAGGAAGCGTTCAAAGATGTAGCGTTTACTCAAATGTACTGCTGTTTCCAGAGCTTCGTCCGTTATGGCGACGTGATGGAATTGCTCGAAGGATGACCGGATGCCGTGCAGGATTTCGAGAGTATCCGCAATATTTGGTTCTTCCACGACGATTGCCTGGAGACGACGCGTCAGTGCCCTGTCTTTTTCGAGCGTACGGTACTCATCGAGTGTCGTTGCGCCGATAACTTGCAGTGTACCGCGGCTGAGCGCCGGCTTGAGAATATTCGCCGCATCGAGTGATCCCTCGGCAGATCCTGCACCAATGACGGTATGCATTTCATCGATGAAGAGGATGATCTTTCCTTCTGCTTGCGCTGCTTCCTTAATAATGTCTTCAAATCGTTGTTCAAATTCCCCGCGATACTTTGTGCCTGCCACGAGCGCTCCCATATTGAGGAGAAGGATCCGTTTTCCGTTGAGTGAACTTGGGACGCTGCCTTTGGCGATGCGGAGAGCCAATCCTTCTACAATGGCCGTTTTTCCAACTCCCGGTTCTCCGATGAGTATTGGGTTATTCTTCGTTTTTCGATTGAGAATGTGAATGAGTCTCTCGATTTCGCTGTCTCTCCCGATGGTTGGGTCGAGTTTTCCTGTTCGCGCTTTCACGACGAGATCATCTGTGAAGTAATCGAGGACAGGCGTCTTACTGTTCTTCTCCGCTCGTCGTCTCCGTAGTCCTTCCGGTTCATTTCCTGGAGTGGCTTGCATGCCTACGATTGCCCCCTGGAGTCCATGGAAAAATGCTTCGAGAGATTGCTCAATATCACGGCTCTGTTGCCGGAATTGGCTGATTTGTCCGAACATTTCTTCAACGCGCAGGCGGAGTTCCTCCGGGTCGACCTGCATCTGTTCGAGGAGGATGGTTGCCGCATTTTTTCCTGTGGAAACCAGTGCATGAACGAGATGCTCTGTGCCGACGTTTGCGTGGCGATATTTGTGGGCGGTGACGACAGACTGCTCGATGACGTTATGGATGGAAACAGAAAGACCGTGTTTAATGTTTTCCCCTTCATCATTTGTGGACTTCGTTGTTTTAAGGAGGATGCGCGTGTTTTCCAACGTTACCCCTGCACCGGTAAAAATGGAGAAGCCGAGGGATTTGGGGATGCTGAGGAGACCGAGGAGGAGGTGTTCGGAGCCAATATAGCTCCCCTTGGAGTTTTTGGCCTCTTGTTCTGCGAGCTGGAGGGCAAGTTTGGCATTCGGCGTGAAGCGATCAAAGGGAAGCATGGTGGAGGATTGATAACTTGTTAGGAGTTCCGATCATTCTACCACGTGTGGCCCAGAGAAGCTAGGCTGGTGGTTTTCCTCGGAGAATGTGCCAGTCTTCGATGAAGAGCGTGATGATGGTAGTGGCAGGAACCGCAAGGAAGAGACCGAGGATGGGGTGAATGAAGTCTGGGAAACTTACGCCGAAAAGCATGGAGGCGATGATGGCGATAGGGGAGAGACCGACTGCTCGTTTCATGATGAGAGGAACGAGGAGATTATTTTCACACCACTGGATGACATAGTAGACACCGATGAGGACAACAGCCCAGAGGAGACCTTCCTGGGTGAGAGCAATCAGGACAGCGGGAATTGCGGCAATAAACGGGCCGACGTAGGGTATGAATTCCGTGAAGCCTGCAAGCACAGAGAGTGTAAGGGCATACGGCATTCCGAGGATAGTGAGGGCGAGGAAAACCAGGAGTCCGATACTGAGGCCGAGCAATAGTTGCCCTCGTACCCACTGTCCGATTTTCCCATGGATAGCCTCTATTTTCTCATCGATGTACGCGCGATAATTGTGGGGAAAGAAGCCACGTATCCAGAGTCGTATGTTCTCCTTTTCGCTCTGGATGAAGAAGGCGAGTATGAGTACGACAATCATGCGGATGAAGAAGTTCACGACGGAGCCTGCGATGCGCGTGGCAAAGAGGACGGAGCCCTGAGCTGTGATCGAGAGATTTTGACCGAGGCGCTGAAGAGCATCAGCGAATTCATAGACCGAGATGTCTTGGAGCATACCCTGTGCGAAGTTCGTGAGACGGAGGTTGATGGTATCCGAGAGGAATGGGAAGGTAATTTGCGGGTGGTTCAGAAAGGCATCAACCTCGAGACTCATAAAGAGGGCGATTTGCTGCAGCTGGGCAGCGATGATAGGAATGAGGGATGTTAGGAGGAAAATTAGGAAGAGAAGGGCGAGAAGGTAGTGGAGAAGGATGGCGAGGCCTCGAGGCACGCGGTGAGACTCCATCCAGCGCACACCAGGATCAATGATAGCGGCGAGGAAGAATGCGAGGAGAATGAGAATGAGTTTGTCGTGAATCATGAAAATGATCCATGTTCCCGTGGCGATTGCAATAATTACGCAGGTTGACTGAATGACGCTCCGAAGTGAAAACTGGATACGGATCTGTGGAGATTTCTCTATGGATTGGAGCTTCGGAGCTTTTCCGTGTCTTTTTTTTTTCTGTTCCCGCATTGTTTTTGCTTTTGTAAGGAGTTGTTGCGCATGTTTGCCAAGGATGCGTAGTGATGTGAAGCCGGCAGGTTCTGACTGTTTGGTCATAGGCTAAGCGTTCCGATAATGGTATTGAGAATGCCGTATGATAGCATGGAGACGAGGAGACCGACTAATGCCCACAGCACGCGGCTTTTTCCTGCTTCTTTATCACCAATCGCAGAACCGAGAGCGATCTGGTAGCCGCCGATCATGATGTTAATGAGACAAATGCCTCCTGTAAATCCAAGAATCCACTTGATCAACTGTCCAATGAAGATTGGGACACAATTGGCACCAAAGATTCCTGTGGTGAATGCGCAGCCTGGGAGATCTGGAATAAGACCTGCGTATGCAGGGAGTGGGATGGAGAAAACGAGCACAAGTTCGGGAAAGTAAAAAAACATTGTACGATAATTGTGCACGAAGTTTTTGCTGAACGGAACTCGCGCTAGATGAAAAAGTATGGTGGAGTGGATAAAGGATTATAGGAACCATTGAAGGTGGGATTTTGTCACCCTGAGGTGCGATCCTGAGCTTGTCGAAGGGGAGCCACGAAGGGCGACAACGTGTTATGGTTCGTGGCTCAGCTCTGAGCCTTGCACCTCACCATGACACGTCAGCATTTTTCCTACAGTGTTATCCGAATCCCCGGTCCCATTGTTGGAGTAATGGTGATCGAGCGAATGTACGGGTCTTTGATCCCCGCGGGGCGCGCTTCCTCGATGGCCTGTACAAGGCTCTGGAGGTTCTCTTGCAACTTTTCTTTACCGAAGGAGATTTTTCCGAAGATGGTATGGATGATTCCGAAAGTATCCATCTTGCACTCGGTGCGACCTTTGCGAAGAGCCTCGATCGTCTTCGCGACGTTCTCGGTGACGGTCCCTGCTTTAGGATTTGGCATGAGGCCGCGTTGTCCGAGGATTTTTGCCACTTTTCCCAAGTCCTTCATGATTTTCGGAACTGCGATTGCAATATCAAAGTCGATCTTTCCTTCTTCCACCTCACGAATGAGGTCGGCATTCCCTGCTTTGAGAGCTCCTGCTTTCTTCGCCGTCTCGATAAGGTCATCAGGGACGAAGGCGGCAATCCTGGGAGTTTTTCCTGTGCCGTGGGGGAGATCGACCACCGTCCGTACGATTTGATCTGCCTGTGTGGGATCTGCATTGATGCGGAAGTGAACTTCAGCCGTTGCATCAAAGGAAACCGTGCTCACTTTTGTGAGGAGCGCAACTGCTTCAGGGAGGATGTAGGCGCTTAGTTGGACGATGCCCGCTTTTTCCAGGTACTTCTTTCCGCGCTTTTTTGCGTGGGATTTTTGGAGTGCTGATGGCATGAGTGGCACAAGAAAATGAGAATTGAAGTGTACGCGCACCGTAGAGGAAAAACAAGGTTTTTCCCACTACATCATCGATGAAGTCGCTTCCGCTTCTGAGAGGCAAGAGAAGTGGAGGCTGCCTTCGTTGTGGAACCGGCGGTATGTGGGGAATTCTGCGTAGACCACCAGAGAACAAGACCATACAAGGCAAGGATGCTATGCAGAGTGAGAGAGGAGGTGGGAAGGGCGCTTCGGAGAAGGATGTTCAAGATGATCGAGATGATGGCGAAGACAAAGAGAGTGAAACCGATGAATTTCCATGTGGATAGAAAGATAGCTTCCGGAACGGCGCGCGAAGGAGGTGAAAGGCGGTGAGCGAGAGTATCATGCCAGAGAAAAATAAGACCTCCGATGGAGAAGACGAAAAGAAGCGCTGCGTACGTGAGGCTTTGGAGTGGGGTACGCGAGAAGACTGAGTATAGTGTCGGAACTGCACCAATGCTCATGAGAGTTATGCCGACGCTCTGTACGAGATAGCAATAGACTGCTTCTCCGACAGCCTGAGGCTTTGCTGCTTCCCGGGCGAGGCTCGTTGCGAGAATGAGGCAGAAAATTAGGAGTAGGAAGAGGATGCCTAGGAGCACGGAGAGGAGCCCAATTGGGTGGATAACCTGAAAAGGTGTAAACATATGCATAACAAATGGAAGAGGATGTCCATAGTCTAGTGGGGAATGGACCATGATGTATGAGAAATGCGTTGCGCCCACGGTCATGCCATGATCTTGTGCACATTCTTCTTGTCTATTTCTCAATGGAAACTCCCATACTTCGTGCAGCGCCTTCTATTGTTCGCATCGCGGATTCCAGGCTTGTGGTATTGAGGTCTTGGAGTTTGGTGCGAGCAATGTCCCGAACGTCATTCTGTGTAATAGAGCCGACGGGAGTTTTCTTTGGATCCCCGCTGCCTTTTTCAATTTTCGCACGTTCCATGATGAGAGCACTTGCCGGCGGTTGCTTCATGATGAAGGTGAAGCTTCGGTCCTCAAAGACTGTGAGTACGATGGGGACGATCTGGCCCATACGATCCTTTGTTTTCTGGTTAAATTGGTTGCAGAAGCTGGCAATATCCACTCCAGCTTGTCCGAGCACAGGTCCCAATGGAGGGGCGGGGGTAGCCTGTCCGCCTTTGGCTTGTACCTTGATGACTTTCTTGATGACTTTTGCCATATTGGTAGCGATTGTCTAGATTGTGATTCCTCTTGTCAATCCGTTGTCGGGTAACTGCTACCCCTCTCCCACTGCGGTAAGAGAGGGGAGATAGTGGGTGATTACATTGTCAGTGCCTCGATGAGGGGGGAAATGCGCTCCTCTTTCCCCGGACTGATGTGGAATTCGTAGATGGTATTTCCGGAAAGGATGATAGTGATTTGTTCTGCGCTTAGAGCGGGGTCGCGGAACGAGAGAATTTCTCGTGTGCGATTTTTAGGCAGCTCTTCTCTATCATCGCGGAGGTCATGGAGTTCCGGAGAGAAGGAGGCGCTTAGAGCTTCTTTCAGCGCTGAGAAGTATAGATGCGCATCTGGTGATTTAATCCAGGAGAGGAGTCCGCTGCGATCATTTTCTGCGAGGAGCACTAGTGTGTTGGTCGGAACATCATTTGTCGCGATTTGCTTCAGTAACGTGTCCTCGGCGCTTTCCTGCGCAGTGAACTGCATTTGTGCGATGATATCCTGCACACGGTTTTGGTGTTCTTGGTTTGTAGTCTCTGTGGAGGGGGGAGTTTGGGAGGAACGTGGGAGAGGATGGAGGAGGATGCTTTCCGCAGTGATGAGGCCGATGATGAGAAGGATGCTGCCGCTTCCAAGAAGGAGAAATCTTCGCATGGGTGGATTGTAGCGTATGATGCGTTCGATGGTTCTCCAACGTCGTCGACGGGAGCAGACTATGAGCGATCCTGCCCCGCAAGCGGTTGATGCTGTGGAGCAGACGCTCCGTCCGCAATATTTGCAGGAGTACGTTGGTCAGGAAAAGATTAAAGAACATCTCCAAATCCATATGGCCGCTGCTCGCAAGCGCAAGGAGCCACTCGGCCACACGTTGCTCCACGGGCCTCCGGGTCTTGGAAAGACGACGTTGGCGCATGTCATTGCCCGCGAGATGGCGGCACAGATCAGGGTCACGAGCGGACCTGCTCTTGAGAAGCCGGGAGACATTGCCTCTCTTCTCACGAACCTCCAGGTCGGAGATATTCTCTTCATTGATGAGGTGCATCGTCTCCGTCCGCCTCTCGAGGAGATTCTCTACGGCGCCATGGAAGACGGTGTGCTCGATATTATCATTGGAAAGGGGCCAACCGCGCGTTCCGTGCGACTCCAGTTACAACCGTTCTCGTTCATCGGGGCGACGACCAAAGTCGGATCGATCAGTGCGCCGCTCCGAGATCGTTTCCTCCATGTGTTCAAATTAGGGTTTTATTCGGCAGGGGAGATGGAATCTATTGTTGAGCGGGCGTCGGGGATTCTCAATGTTCCGTTGGGAGCGGGGGCTGCGCGTCTTCTGGCTGAGGCGAGTCGCGCAACGCCGCGTGTGGGGAATCGTCTCATCCGTGCTGTGCGTGATTTTGCCGAGGTGCGAGGTGTTTCTCCGGTGGATCATTCTATTGTTCGAGAGACGCTCCGGTGTCTCGAGATCGATCGTGATGGATTGGATGCGACGGATCACCGCGTGCTGCGGACGATTGTCGAGAGTTTTGCCGGTGGGCCCGTGGGACTCTCCACCCTTGCTGCCATTCTTGCGGAGGAGGAAGATACCCTAGAAGAAGTCTATGAGCCCTACCTTTTGCAGCAGGGCTACCTGCAACGGACTCCGAAGGGACGCATTGCAACCCCAAAAGCGTATCAGAAGGTTGGCATTTCTTTGCCAGTACCCGTCCAATCAGCGTTACTCTAGTAGTAGAGAAAAACTTACGTATTCGATCAGGAGACGATAAGCAATTTTGCTACAGCGGATCGGATGTCTTTTTCAAATGCTTCCCGGGAGAATTTTTGCGCGTGAGCGCGGCAAGTGTCTTCGGAAAAATGGCTTCTATCGAAATACTGGATGGCCTCAGCGAGAGACGGTGCTGTAGGCTCGTTGAAAAATTGCCCTGTGATGTTTTCTTGGATCGTTTCGAGAGCCCCCCCACTGCGGAAGGCAATCACGGGGGTGCCGCAGGCCATGGATTCGAGTGGCACGAGGCCGAAGTCTTCGTCGCCGGGGCAGATGGTCGCGATGGCTCCTCGGTAGAGATCAGGGAGATTCTCTTCCGGGACGTAGCCGAGGAATGTAACGGTTGGGCCGGCCAGGCGTTCCAGACGTTTCCGATCAGGGCCGCTTCCTGTGATCGTGAGGGGGAGTCGAAGATGATTATACGCTTCGATTGCGATGTCGATGCGTTTGTAGGGGGCGAGGGTGGAGACGATGAGAAAATAGGATCTAGGACCTAGGACATGGGACCTATGACTGACGGAGAACCAGTGGTCATCGATGGGGGGATAGATGACGGCGCTCTCACGACGCCAGTAGAGTTCGATGCGGCGCTGGACTGTTTTCGATGCGGCGAGGAGCGCGTCGGGGCGGTCGGCGGATTCCGCATCCCAAATGCGCAACGTATGAAAGAGGTGAGACAGGTACCATCGTTTGAGTGGTCCTAAGAGCCCCTTGGAACTTTGCGTAAGAACGTCGTGTGTCCGGTCCCACAGGTACCTGGCAGGGGAGTGGACGTAGCAGAGGTGTTTTGGCTTTCCATTGGTGATGATTCCATGGGCGAAGGCGGAGGAGGAGGAGATGACGAGGTCGAAACACTCCTCCCTCTCCCCTTCGAAGGGGAGAGGGTTACCTGTCCGCCGTAGCTTTAGCGAAGGAGGAGGGTGATGGGATGAGCATGGATCAAAATTCCACGCTTCCACTGCATTCGGAAACCAGGACAAATAATAATGATGATTTGAGGAAAACCGTGCGAATTTTTGCAGCGCGCTCGTGCGGATCCGTGTTCGTGGGAACCAGTCGCCCAGTTTTTTCTCGTCATAAAGGAGGGTGTAGATCGGGGCATCGGGATACATCGCTGCGAGGACCCGGAGGACCCGCTCCGCGCCGCCTTTTTGCGTCAGGAGTTCATGGACGAGAGCGACTTTCACTCCTCTACCATACCGTAGACCCGCTCCTTGTGTATTGGTGGGTCGGGTGGGGATTGAACCCACGACCAATGGCTTAAAAGGCCACTGCTCTACCAACTGAGCTACCGACCCGCTTTCCAAATCTTACGTCATCATTCCCGGCTCTGCTATGGGTATGCTATGGCGGTGATCGATTCCCACTGCCATCTCACGGACGAACGGTTTGCGGATGATCTCGACGCTGTCATTCGGCGTGCGGTTGCCGCGGGTGTTGTGCGGATAGTGACGATTGCTGATTCATTGGAAGAGAGTGGAAAATGCGTTGCAATTACTGAAAAATATGAACAGATTATTTGTTCAATCGGAGTTCATCCCCATCATGCGAAGGAATGGAAAGACTGGGATCGGGAGCGCCTGCGTTCTCTCGCGCGAATGTCCAAGGTCGTTGCAATCGGCGAGATCGGGCTCGACTATCACTACGATTTCTCGCCACGCGATGTGCAGCGGCGCGTATTTCAGGAGCAACTGGAACTAGCGAAGGAATTGCAGATGCCGGTGGTGGTGCACTGCCGCCAAGCGGTCGAAGATGTGTGGTCGATCGTCGATTCCGTACGACCGGAGAAGCTCGTGATCCACTGCTGTACCGAGCGGTGGGAGAATGTGCGGCGGTTTGTCGACTGCGGATATCTTCTCTCGTTTACGGGCATTGCCACCTATCCCAACGCTGAAGAGGTCCGACGCACCATCCAGATGTGTCCTCTCGGGCAGATCATGGTGGAGACTGATGCGCCGTATTTGCCCCCCGTTCCCCATCGCGGGAAGCGGAATGAGCCGGCGTACGTTATCGAAGTGGCGAAGGTTGTGGCGGAGACGAAAGGGCTTTCTTTGGAGGAGGTTGATCGTGTGACGACCGCGAATGCGATGGGGTTCTTTAGGCTCAACCCCTCACCCTAGCCCTCTCCCTTGGGGAGAGGGAAGATGTGGTGCCCCCGACAGGAATCGAACCTGTATCTGTGGCTTCGGAGGCCGCCGGTCTATCCATTGACCTACGAGGGCGCATCATGAGCTTACAGGTCTTCATCCTTCTGCTCATCCGGAATCCGGAGTTCGCTGATCAGGGAGTACATGTTTCCGATCAGCGCATCGATTTGCTTCCGTGTTACAATGGCGAGTTCTTCGAGGGGGCGCAGGCGGGCGCCCTTTTCGATGCATCCGCGGATAATGCCGTGGAAGAGGAGTCGCGTCGCTTTTCGGAAGCATTCCGCTCCAGTCGGAATGCGGTCGAAAGCATCTTGGTATACAAAGGACTCGTCGTAGGCGTTTCGGGCGATGTCTCTTTCCGTAATGCTCCGGTCGCGCGCGGCGTCGGTTTGCGCGCTTCCCGCCACTTCCTGATCGTCCGCCTCGCCCTCGTTCCGGAGATCTTCATCAAGGTTTTTCATTTCCTCTTTTCTCCGGCGGTCTTCGTCCGTAAGGCTTTCGTGACTGCGTGGGTCTTTCCCCTCGCGGAGGAGCTTCGCATCGTCTGCGGATTTCCGGAGGATGTCCGCGGAAATATTGAGCGTCTTCCATCCGACGAACGCGTTGATGATGCGGTCTCTGTGGCGGGGGAGATCATCGAGGAATCCCTGCACCGCTTTCGGCCGCCACCGCGTGGTCGGAGCAATGGTATTGCAGGAGGTTTTCGAGTTCCTTCTGGATGTTTTCTACGAGGTCGTCCGCTTTCCGTTCGATGAAGGCGCGATCGGCTGGTGAGAGGGGGCTCATGGGGCGATGGTAACGTTTATGATAAGATGTTCCCTGTATGTCAATGGAAAGTCAACGTCCGCGTCTCCTACGGTTTCCTCGCCGTGACCGAAGCGATGCCTCCGTTGTTCCCCGAACATGCCCGCGCCCCGCACCCCGCGTTGCCCAGCCCGCCGTCGTTCTTTCGCGCATTGCCGGAGTTGTGGGAGATTGGAACCGGCGTCCACGTCGCACAATGATTGGTCTTGATAAGTGGCTGTGCCATGTTGTCACGGAGCGCAGCGACGTGTACTATCTGGAGCTCTAAACTCGACGCTATTAGAACCGCGATGCTTTCGAGAGTAACCATCGCATGAGGCTGAACTGATGCAGCTGCTTGCATCAGAAGCAATGAAAAACTACCATGCGGTCATGTCCGATGACACAGCACCAGCCACGAAAGCGGATATTGGGAAGGTAAAGAATAGTATACAAAAGCTGGAGGGCAGTTTTCAAAGGCTGGATGGTACGGTGCAGAGACTGGAGGACAGGTTTCAGGGGCTAGAGGAAAAGTTTCAGAAGCTGGATGGTACGGTGCAGAGACTGGAGGACAGGTTTCAGGGGCTAGAGGAAAAGTTTCAGAAGCTGGATGGTACGGTGCAGAGACTGGACGTTGCCGTCCAGAAGTTAGGGACCGATGTTCAAAGGATCGAGAAGAAATTCGATGATAAATTCGCGAGACTCTATGAAACAGATGATCAAATTCTGGCTATTCTTGGGAATATCGACAAACGACTGACACCAAAGATTGAAAACCACGAACATCGGATCACACGACTGGAAGAGGCGGTGGCATGAGGAGTTTGTGTCAATGCTAAAGAAGGGCATGGCCGCGAAGCCATGCCCCATGCCGTGGTGGGTGTGGTTTGGTTTTACGGAGAATCTGTCTCTTTGTGGAGTGGGATGCACTCCCAGACGCGCCGATGCGGCCCATCCTGGTGAAAGATGAATGGTCCGCCCTTTGTGCGGATAATCTTTCCCTCGAGCCGTTCTTCTATTGGCTCGAGTGGTTTTCCCTCTTTCAAAGAATACCGGTAGCGCGTCACGGAACTTTCCTCTTCCTCGAAGCTCTTTCTGTCCTTTGCAACCTTGCTCGGGAGCACAATGATACCATTGATCGTGAGCGATTTTGGTTGATAGAGCACGAGGCTTGAAAGTCCTGCACCACTGCAGCCAATACTAACAGTGATGGTTCCGCGCTTCTCATCCTTCGGGTGACGGCAGTATCGGAACGTCACCCAATTCAAGTGCTCCCGGGCAGTGACCTTGATGTTCATTGTGGTGTCGATTTCGTCGTCCGGAAGGACTTTCTGTACGATTTCGATGCCAGCGGTGATGGTCTCTGACTGTAGAGTTCCTCCTAGTGTGCAGCTAAGGAGGATTGTTCCAATTCCTATCCACGTTTTCATGATGCTCTCCTTTCCAATATTTTCCCCCACGGCATTTCCCCTCCAACGAGGAAGGGAAGTGGGTGGGGGGAAAAATGATGTGAAAGAACGAGTAGGGAAATATAGAGAACGAAGTACATAGCTACAAGCCATTCTTTCATTCAAAACTGCCCCAGTAGTACACCTTTGGTGACTACAGGACGCTACAGGACGCTACAGGGCACTCCCCAGTAGCAGAGGCTTCCGCCAGTATCAGAGCTTCGCACGGTACACGGCGCGCGCCACGCTACAGGGCGCGCGGCAGAGAACCATGGCTGCGCCACGAAGCGTGAGCCGAATGAGCGCAGCGAAAATGCCCTTCATGGCCTTCGGTTCTCTACTTCGTGGAGCTCTAAACTCGACGCTATTAGAATCGCCATGTGTTCCGGGGTGGCACTCGAATGATGTACGATGCCGCGCACATGGCGACTCCGTTCTTCACACTTAAAGGCAAGACCCTCGTCCTCATCGACTGGGCAAACGTATTCCACGCGCAGCGCAAGAACGGGTGGAACGTCGATACCCGCAGACTCTTCACCCTCTTCAAGGATCATCAGGAGGTGCAGGACATCGTCCTCTTCCACGGAACGGATCAGCATGAGAAATCGGCATCATTCCTCACAGCACAAGCTGCTGTCGGCTACCGCATCGTCACGAAGGCCGTGAAGAAGGTGCCGGTGACCGTGGATCACGAGGGCAAGCCCCTTCTCAAACCTATCTTGCGGCGCAAGTGCGATTTCGATGTTGAGATCGCGAAAGAGATTTTGCTCAGCCTTGGATACGTACCAAGGCTTCATCCTCGTGAGCGGCGACGGCGACTATGCTCCGATCTTCGATGCGCTCCGCGAGCGCCGCAAACAAGCCATCTTGGTCTTTCCCAAAGGAGGACTTGGGCGGGAGTACATCGAGGATGAACAGCGCAAGCGGGCGATCTTCCTCTGTTCACTCGAACGTCTGCGCCCCTTCATCGAGACAAAAAATATCCCGACGGGACCGAAATCCCATCGGGCGTGATTGCTCCTATTATAGCAACACACTGATCCTGGTCAAAGGCTCTTTTGCAAATATCCCAGATTTCTCGCCACTCCTGCCACTATCGCCCTTTTGCTCATGTACAGAGGAAAAACTGGATCGGCAACTCTCAGCGGCACTCGTGGCAAGACCGAACTCAACCGGACTTTGCTGAGTTTTCGGACGCCATAAAAAAGAACTACTCTTGGAGCAGGAACCAGCATTGGTTCTGAAAGTCCTGGCTCAGTCGGTAGCAGTTCGCGTGAGAGAGGACGCCGAGGTACGACTGCAATGATTGCTCGACACTTTCCTCAGTGAGCAATCCCGCCTTGTGCGCCGTGATGCGCTCGCCCAGCTTGCGCACTATCCTGCGCCTCGCTTTCGTGCGAAGAACACGGTGATGCGGCAGAAGCACATAGCCGAGGAAGTCGATACCCTGGCGGTATTTTCGGAGTGTCACTTTGTGCGGGTGGAGATCGAGATGCAGATGCTCCTTGAGGAATGAGCGGATAGGAAGGAGGAGCGCGATTGTTTTCTCGTCCTTCAAGCGTTTTTCGAGGATTCCGAGCAGGATGTCGTGATCGACGGACGCGAAGAACTGATGGATGTCACATTTGAGGCCAAAGCAGGGCCGCGTCCCGTTGCGGCTCACGCTCCTGAGCATCCGATCCAAGGCGTCCACTGCTTTGTGTGTCCCTTTGCCTTTCCGGCAGGAGAAGGAATGGGCAATGAACGCCGGCTCGAAAATGGGGTTGAGCACGGTGAATACCGCGTGGTGGAGGATACGGTCCCGGACTGTAGCTTTGTGGATGCGCCGCTGCTTGGGATCGCAGATAATGAAGGCGCTGTACGGCTGATGCCTGTAGGTTCCAGCCACAAGCCCCCGGTGCAGACGAAAAAGATTCTGTTCCAGCTTTCGCTCGAACTCCTGCACATCCTTCCGTCCCTGCTTCCCTTTGCGGAACTCCTCCCACGCAGTGAAAAGGTTTTCCTTGGAAATGATGCGCTCGAAGAGGTGTCGGTGTACCTGCATTGTTGCATTTTACCCGTGTGCCTGAGTGGTTTTTGCCGCGTTTGCACCATTGACAGAAACATCCTTTGGTGATAAATTATATCATGGTGTTCTTTCAGAGCATCGTCAAGATTCATGTATGAGACAAGCTCTCTTCGCATTGAACGTGCCTAGGGCGCTTGTCTCGTTCCGAGGCAACGCCGTCCCCGACGATTTGGGTCTCTGTTTTTCCAGAAAGGTTGGTGTGTGATGTCCAAAGACATCGTGCGTCAGAGCGACTTCGGCAAGGACCTCGGCCTCGTCCACGAGATGATCGTGACGGGCCGCAAGGTCGGTGCGGGCAGCGACTTCTATGCCGCACTCGCTCACGACGAGGGCCTCTTCCGCCGCGTGATGGAGATGGTGAAAGAGGACCCCCTCCTGGTTGCCATGCAGGCGCTCCAGGCCGCCGTGGAGAAGGGTGTGCAGTGCGAGAACGGGGTATACCGGTTCTTCGATCCCTGCATCTCGCTCGTCACGCTGCGCGACCTCTCGCTCGTTCGCCAGAAGAAGCTCGTCTACCGCCAGGACTGGTATGAGCCGTACGACTGGGCCAAGCGCGAGGACGCCCCTCAGGAGCGGAATCTCCGCATCCCCGTGGAAGGTTCCTTCAACAAGACCTTCCCGGATCAGGAGAAGCTCCTCCTTCCTGAGGAAGAAGTGCCCTCCACGCGCAGCGTCGCCACGTTCCTCGTCATCAATGCACTGGCAACTGGCAAGCGTCTCTTGTCGGACTGTTACGTGCGCTGCATCGACAAGGGCTCGGACGGCGTCCGCGTCTGCGTCGGTTACTTCGATGGCGATGGCGTCGTCGTCGCCTACTGCTGGGATGGCGGGTGCGGCCCGAGCCTCGGTCTCGCCGCCGCCCCTCGGAAGTCCTGAGCCTTGAAGTCTTGAGGGCTTCCGCCTTCTTGACGCCTTGAACCTCCGCGACATTTTTCGCGGGGGTTCTTTTTGATACACTGCATTCGTGCCTCGCTCTTGTATCCGGGATTACGGTTCCGTCTCGCGGCGCACCTCGTCTCTGCGATCACCGAAGCGATGAGCGTAGGTGAAAACTCACCAGAGTATCGCGTCTCTACGGAGCGCGGTAGCGAGTGGGCTCAGACGTAGGAACTTCTTGCTTATTCTCAGCGGAGGTATTCCGCATCGAATGCGGAGTTGCTCCCAAATGAAATTCAGGAGGAAGAGGGTATAGGCCGCAAGGCAGTAAGCCTCGACTCCCATGCGAAGGAGGAACTGCGGAAGAAGATCGGTTCGCTAGAACCGCTGGAATGTGGCTTAGATAAGGTCAGAAAGAGCGTCCTTGAGAAGGTCATTCCTGTTTGGAGCGGGATACCCATTCGGCTTCGCTCATGGTAACCTGTCCAAGCCAACAACTGCGTCGCTGCGCTCCTGGTTCTTGAGCTTGGAGCTCTAAACTCGAGGCTATTAGAACCGCGATGCTCTCGGGAATGGTGGTCGCATGATGGGGCATGGAAAGTTAGTACGGATTATGCTCTTCCAATCTCATATACTCCTTTGCTGTTTGTACCGCTTGTTCCGGAGTCATTTCTCCCCAATCCCCCTCTACGGGGACAAGGATTTTTCGAACCTTTGCTCGATACATTTGAGGAGAACAACGCATACAAGTGTGGTTAGGTTCCTCTTTCATCCATGGACGATGATCCGTACTGAACCCCGCAATGTAGATGTCACAGTCTTTATGAGCATCTTTCGGAACTTTCTCATCGTTCAAGAGATTCCAAAGCGCTGTCTCCTCTGCATGATCACATCCAAGGGGAGACCAGAATGGAACCTTTACGTTTCTGCGGAAGCAGACTGGATCACAACACTGTAGGAGTTTGTTTCGCATATTTGTTCCCCGGGCAACAATCTCTCCGTTGAGGACAATAACACTCCCGAATCGCATATTCTCACAATCTGAGAGAAGTGACTCTCTAAAGCATTGCTCGTAGAGGGGATCGTTGGAGAGTGGCATCGTTGGAAACCTTTGTGTGAACAAGCGCCATGCCAAGGTTCGATACCGCTGAATAGTTGGTGCAAAGGAAAGGACATACTCTCGCGTCACGGGTTCACCGATGAGATCAGGATAGTGGTCTCCAAACTGTTTGCGTGTGAAGTCATGCCGCTCGCCATCCGATCGTTCATTCCAAAGATGGAGGAGATATTCCTTCTTCGGATCTCCCTTACCATCAAAGATGGCATCCATGGTCTCCTTCCGTGTACTTCCCTTCAACCATCCTTCAATGATCTTCCCGCCTAGGAGATCGTGCGCAATGGTAGTGACCACACCGCAGTGTCCGTACAGTGGATTCTCTTGCGTCCACTTCTGCGCATCAAAAGATGTGTCTTGATCGCAGATAATGGGCAGTGTCTCTTCCAGTTTTTCTACACTCAGAGCATTGCCCACAAAAGAACACTTTGGCATTGGCATAGGGGGAGCAATCTACAGTAAAAAAATTACTCAGCAATAGCCAACCTCTTTCTGCCACTTATGGAGGAAATGGTGCACTGAAATCACAGACGTTAGAACTTTCTCTTGGCTTCTAGTAGAGCTGAAAGAGGTACTTTTTCAGATGGAGCGGGATACGAGAATCGAACTCGCATCTCTAGCTTGGGAAGCTAGCGTACTGCCACTGTACTAATCCCGCGGAATATGAGGAGACAAAGAGCTTTAGGAAAACCAACTTGGAGGATTATAACGTAAGGGAAGGGAGTGTTTGAGAGGAGAAACCGCAGGTTTCCCTCTCATTCAAAACAATGTCACGCGAGCGTAGCGAGCCCGCTCCAAGATGCGCATGCGCATCTTGGAGCGGATGACGGGGTTCGAACCCGCGACCTTCGCCTTGGCAAGGCGACGCTCTAGCCAACTGAGCTACATCCGCATGCATGTGGCATCCTATGACGTGGTAGAATTCTCCGCAACGATGTGCAGTGTCTTGTTTCTCATTGTATGCTACAAATAATTTGGTGGTATGAAATTTTTTACTGTTCTTAGCGGCGTCATGATTGCCTGTGTTCTTACGTTCTTTCCAATGTCAGTCATTGCTGGCGCAGGTTTATGTCAAGGAGTACCTTTTGGCGCCTGTGATACACAGAATACGAATACAGTGACAGTAGAAATCCTTCCGAAAATTGCAAAGTTTCTCCTAGAAGTGGCTGTAGGACTTTCGGTTCTTTTCATTGTATGGGGTGGGATTCTCATGCTTATCAGCATGGGTGATGATGCCAAAACCACTCAGGCGAAGTGGGCGATTGTCTATGCTCTCATGGGGCTTTTTGGCGCAATTCTCTCACAAGTATTTGTGGGAATTGTTGCCGAGACTCCACTTGTCGGTGATGATACAGCCGCGAGTATTATTCATCGGGCCGTGAAAATCCTGGTGAATGCGATGAATGTCATTTTCCTCTCGGTGATCATTTTTGCCGGGATTCGAATGCTCATGGGGCATGGACAACCTGAAGGGTTCGATCGTGCAAAGAAGGCGATTATGTGGGCGATTGCCGGAGCTGTGATAGTGAATGTGGCACGCACGCTTGTGGGTGCTGTTCTTACTGTCTTTGGTGTATAATGAGGACATTGTTTCATATAGTGCTCTTGTTTCTCGGCCTTCCGCGCAGCACCTCTGCCGCTAGTGTCGCAGGCGAGTTGGAAAAATACCGTGGAAATATTTGCGGTGGGGGAATGGTTCCTGACTGGATGTGTGGCATGATCGTGTCTGATGGATCGTCAAATATTCTGGGGAAGGTGGTGAGTTCCATTATCGACTTTTCCGCAGGGGTTGGTGTGTGCGTTTTTATCTACGCATGTATACGGATAATTGTATCGCAAGGACAGGATGACAAGGTTGCTGCTGCAAAAAAAATGGCCGTCATAGCGCTCATTGGAGTATTTATTGCGCTCTCTGTTGAGCCTATTATGAATGCAATCCGTGATCTATTAGGGAATGTAATTTCTTAATCTTCCTCTCATGGTGTATGCAGGTAAGCTGTGGCAGTGCGGCGCTATATCACGACAGCGATTGACTATCCGAACGCTCCTCCACACATGGGACATGTGCTGGAGAAGATTCTTGCGGATGTCATCGCGCGATGGTGGCGGCTAAGTGGCGACGATGTGCGGTTCCAGATTGGGACAGATGAACATGGTGTGAAGATTCAGCAGACTGCTGATAGGGAAGGTGTCAGTCCACAGAAGCTCGTTGATCGGAATGTGCCGCTTTTTCGTGGTCACTATGACCAGCTGCATATCAGTTATGACCGTTTCATCCGGACGACGGATCATGCGATGCACTGGCCGACGGTGCAGGAGCTTTGGAAGCGCTTGCAGAAGAGTGGAGCACTCGAGAAGCGTACATATAAAGGACTCTATTGCAGCGGATGTGAGAAGTTTATGACGAAGAAGGATCTTCTCGATGGGAAGTGCCCTGATCATCAGAAGGTGCCGGAGGAAGTGTGTGAAGAGAACTGGTTTTTCCTACTTAGGAGGGAAGGGAAGTGGCTTCGAGATCTTCTCATGCGAGAGGATGGTTACCACGTCGTTCCAATAGCCCGTTCTCATGAGACGCTATCGCTTATCGATCAGGGTTTAGAGGATGTTTCATTCTCGCGATCGAGCAGTAGTCTTTCATGGGGCATTCCCGTACCGGGTGATCCGGAGCAGACGATGTACGTGTGGTGCGATGCGTTGACGAACTACATCTCCGGACTCGGATACTTCACAGGTCATGACGAAAAAGAATGGTGGGAAGGCGCGGAAGTGACGCATGTGATTGGCAAAGATATTGCCCGGTTCCATGCCTTGATCTGGCCGGCGATGTTGAAACATGCTGGTCTTTCAGTGCCGCCGCCGCATCGTCTCCTCATCCATGGGTTCATCACGAACGAAGGGCAGAAAATGAGTAAGAGCATTGGGAATGTGGTGGATCCTGTCGAGGTGATCGAGAAGTACGGCGTCGATGCCCTCCGGTTTTACCTTATGCATGAGATTCCTGTGGGGAATGATGGTGATTTTAGTTGGAAGAGGTTTGGGGAAATTTACCAAGCGAAACTTGGAAATCAGCTTGGAAATTTGCTCAATCGCGTTCTGCTTCTCCTAAAGAAAGATGATTGTGCTCTCGTTGCTTCGATTGGTGATGTCAATGAAACCTGGCATAGCTTTACTGAACGGATTCGGCGTTTTGCCTGCTCCGAGGCGATTGCCATTCCGATGCATATGATTGCAGGTCTCAATAAGGCGGTGGATGAGGGGAAGCCGTGGGCGCTTATAGGAGAGAAAAAGGCGCAGTTCTTGAGCGGCGTTGCGGAATCGCTCCGTCATATCTCTCTCATGCTTCTCCCCTTCATTCCAGGGACCGCGCAGAAGATCAGTGTGCAGCTTGGGGTGCCATATGCGGACAAGATGCTTGAAAAGGGGTTTGTTATGACAGATGCAATGAAGCAGTGGGGAGGGTGTAAAGACTGGAAGAAGGTGGGGGAGCCGGAAATTCTCTTCCCCAAGGTCGATTAGAGGCATTGCATGGAGGAGCTCTTCCGCTACACTGAGAACGCTCTCGTACACACGATACCGATCAGCGTTTGCTGTGAGTGGAGTGGCGAAGGGGGCGAGCTTTTTACCTCTTTTACCCTTTCTCTATGTTCGATCCCATGTCCGATCTTCAGGGTTCGCAGAGTTCCGATGATAGTGTTCCCAGTAGCGTTCGTGCCCCGCAACAAGGGCGGCAGTTTGCGGATGACGTACACTCTATTACGATTCATGCGCGCCAGCGCACGTTCTACGTCGATCTTAAGCAGTCGTCGAATGGGAAGTTTTTCAAGATCTCGGAGAAGTCTCGTGGAGGGCAGAAGACCACGATAATGTTCGATGTCGAAGATCTTGATCAGTTCATTCAGGCATTCCAGGAGATGAAGAGTCATGTGTAGGTAGGACAATGTACCCATTCACTCCGGGGTTGCTGATCATGATGATGTAGATGATTTTTGCCGCTTCGGCCCGTGTGATCTGTTGAGCGGGACGGAACGTGCCATCGTGGTAGCTCTCGATGAGTCCGAGAACTTGCCCCTTGGCAACGTGCTCCGTATATGGGGTACTTGCCACATCACCCATAGTATTGTTGTCTCCTTCTCCTGTGTCCACGCAGCCAGGCATCCCCTGTCATGCCATTTTTTCCGGGTGGTTGGACTTTTGCAATGTACACTGTTGTTCCCTCTGTACAGGAGAGCGGTATTGCCCCTTTGGAGGGATGAATTTTTGTTTGAAGGATGCGGAGAGGGAAGCCATCAATTGTGCAATGGATCCCAGGCTCTTCTGCGAGTGCGCGCACGTGGCGATCGAGGTCTACCGCAGTCATCTGCTTGGGATCGATGATGCCGGAATTCCGTGTGAGCTTGTAACAGAGGGTTACTCCGGTTTTTTCTTGTGGGGTTGGTGAGAGAGGATTTTTCAGTGTTTCAGTAAGGAGTAGCGTACCAAGCTGTGCTAGGCGTAGGCGGAGAGTTTCAGTCGTCTCCCGTGGGTCAATGTCTATTGTCTTCTGTGCCAAGATCGGTCCTGCATCGAGGGTTTCTACCATACGCTGAATGGTGACTCCTGTTTTCTGATCTCCTGCGAGGATTGCGTGTTCGATGGGAGAGGCGCCACGCCATCTGGGGAGGAGCGAAGCATGGAGATTCACTGGGGCAATGCGTGGGAGGTCAAGAATTTCTTTGGAGAGGATTTGGCCGTACGCGACGACAACAAGAAATTGAAAATTGATCATTGAAAATTGCTTGCCGGCCGAAGCCTTGGCGAAGGCTGGAGAATGGAGATAGGGTAACAATTCTTTGTTGATGTTCTGTGGTTGGAATATGGGCAAGCCTAGCTGCTCTGCTGCAATCTTCACTGGTGGCGATGTCATGAGGTGCTTGCGGCCCACTGGACGATCGGGTTGTGTTATGACGAGATCCACAATAAAAGCCGGATCTTCCGTGAGAGCCTTGAGTGCGGGGACAGCGAAGATCGGCGTTCCGCAAAACACGATGTGGAACAGTGAACTCACGGATGCAGTGTAGCGCACATGAGTTTTTCTATCACAGCAACACCAACTCTTCGTAGATGTATTGCTGTTCGAGCTCACTCGACATAGCCTCGAGTCTTTCCCCTATGATCCGCGCACACGATGTACAACAGGCACTGTCGTTGATCACAAAGGCGAGGCGTGTGCTTTGTATTTGCCATCGTGCGCCCGATGGAGATGCTATCGGCTCGCTTCTAAGTATGGGTCTGCTTCTTGAGCAGCATCTTGTGAATGTGCCTGTGCTCTTCCATTGCATTGATGCTGTGCCGGAGACGTTTCGTTTTCTTCCAGGTGTTTGGCGTGTTCGGTCAGACCTTCTCCCACAACCGGGTGATGCAGTGATTTTCCTCGATTGTGCTGAGCCGAAGCTTACGGGGTACAGTGAGAAACACCCTTCACTCTTCCGTGGAGATTTTCCTGTTCTCCTGATCGATCATCATGTGAGTAATCCTGGTTTTGGAACAGTGAACATCATCATTCCGGCAGCTTCGTCAACGTGCGAGATTGTTTTTCAACTTGCGAGGGAGTGGTCATGGTCTCTTGATACCGATAGTGCAACATGTCTTCTCATGGGGGTGTATACCGATACCGGGGGTCTTCTTCATAGCAACACGACGGCGGAAGTATACCGGACTGTCTCTGAACTTATGCGTTCCGGTGCACGACATCAGCTTGTTGTAAGTTCTGTCTTCCGCACGGTGAAGCCTAGTACGCTTCGTCTGTGGGGGAGAGTGCTCGAGAAAATTACGATTTCGGACGTTGGTGGGGCAATCTCCGCTGTAACGGAGGGGGATTTCCGTTCCACAGGAGCAGAGTATTCGGAACTCTCTGGCGCTATTGATTATGTGAATGCTGTTCCTGGGATGCGGTTTTCTCTCGTGCTCTCGGAACGTGATGGAGTGGTGAAGGGATCGCTGCGTACACTCCGTGATGATATTGATGTCAATGCAATGGCAAGTCGTCTCCGTGGAGGGGGGCACCGGCGAGCGGCGGGATTTGCGGTCCCGGGGCGGCTCCAGTCGAGTGTTCATTGGACGGTTGTTCCGTCGGATGACTCTTCTCCTTCGGTTGGGTGTGGTTCCGATTCTTCTCCATTGGGCGCTGTTAGTTTGGATGGTGGTTCTGGGATTGGCGGTTGAGAAGGTTCCATGGAGCGTTGAGCTTGTTGTTTTTGTTCTATGATGTCCTGCGGTTTAGTGGTGATAAGGGCAGTTTCCTCTGGTCCTGCGACGAATTGGATTGCGACGTGCTTGTAGCCAGCAAAGAGAATCCCCTGTCCGATATCGGAATTCATGAGTAGGTATTTTTCCCCATCAGTGAGGTAGAAGAGTTTCTGGATGCTATCTACTGTTGCAGGGGATTGTTTCATGAGGATCTGGAGGGCTGAGTTTGTAATAATAGGGTGCCCATAAGGGGATTCTACGAAATCATCGACATCTTGGGTAATGGTTGTCACTCCGAGGAAGTATTTCCGTGCGCGCTTGATGATGCTGTACAGGAAGCGTGCGGAATCTTCGTATTGCATGAGGTTCCATGCCTCATCCACCACGAGGATGCGTTGCTTGAATTCTGAGCGCACCTTGTTCCAGACGAAATTGAGGACGATGTACATGGCGATTGGTCGTAACTGTTCCTCCAAATCACGGATTTGGAAGACGACCATGTGACTGTCGAGTTCCAGGTTTGTCGGCTGATCGAAGAGGCCAGCGAAGCTTCCTGTGGTGTATTTCTGTAATGTGCGTGCTATGTTTTCTCCCCCATTTGTGGTGAGGAGCACATCGACAAGGTCATGGAGTGTTGGAGGGGGTGTTTCCTGTAGCGCATTGTCCATGGTAATGCCGTGGAGCGCGTAGGTATCAATGATCGCCTTGTCGAGAACACCTTCTTCTGAAGGCGTAAGTGTTCCAAGCATGAGTTTGAAGAGTCCATGGAGGCTGATGATGGCAGAGCGGAGGACTTCTCCTGGCGATGCCTCTTCTCCGCGGATAGCTTTCGGGAGGTCAAAAGGGTTGATGCGCGCTGAGCTTTGGATGGAGATTGGAATGAACGTCCCATCGACCGCTTCGCAGAGATTCGTGTATTCATTTTCCGGATCGATGACTAGAATCTCTGTTCCGGTCATGAGGTACCGGAGCAGTTCCATCTTCGCTGTGAAGGATTTTCCTGCTCCGGATGTCGCGAAAATATTCGCATTGGCATTCGGGAGGTCGAAGCGGTCGAAAATAACCAAGCTGTTATTGTGGCGATTGATGCCGTAGAGGATGCCTTTATCTTCGGAAAAGTCGCTGCTGGAAAATGGAAAACTTGCAGCGAGTGGAGAGGTATTCATGTTTCGGTTGATTTCGAGTTCGTCGAGGCAGAGCGGGAGTGTGCTCGTCCACCCGTGTTCCATCTGGAACATGGCAGGTTTTGTGAGAACGAGCTTGCCGCCGAGGATAGATTCAATGTCGGTCTGGAATTTCTTCATTTTCTCTTCCGAGTCTGCATAGATTGTTACATACATCCCGAGTTGGAAGAGTTTTTCCTGCCCTCTAGCGAGGAGATCGCGTAGTTCCTCTGCATCTTGGAGTGCGGCCTCCAGCGTTGGGTCTCGTACAATGCCGCGTTGCTCCAACATACGGATCGAAGAACGAATTTCCGTCACCTTCTTCCGGAGCATGCGCATAATGGCCTTGTTGTCTGCCGGATAGATGAAGTGTGCGATGTCGAGTTTTGCATCGAAGTTCACGAGGGGCGCGAGCCAATTGGGGTAGATGAAGTTAGGCCAGTTGTAGACGTAGAGTGTTCTGACGTATGTGTCGTTGAGGATGATGTCTTTCTTGCGAACATCCATGGCGGCTGGCGCGATAATATCCAGCATTTTCTGGATCCCTTCCTGGTAATGTTTGAGAATCTGTCGTTCCTCGGGTGTGAGTTTCCCTTTTTCCCGTGCGTGATCTGCTTTTTCGTGGAGGCCAAGAACAGCATCGAGATCAAAAAGAGACAGCTTTTTTTTCGTTGCAGCGATAGTAATAGGAGGGGTAGGTGGTTCGGGTGCGGCCGGATTGATTATGGTTTCTTCGGGCATTCCTTCCATTTTGCCAGAAAAACACTGTCTTTTCAAGGCATAGGCATGTTTCGAAGACACTAAAGGTCAGAAAAATCAAGCAGACCCCCACCGCGTTCCTGTCTTCGAGAGCGGCGGGGTGAGGTTCCCAGGCCGGGGATTTCCACAACCCGAATGCCAGCCATCAGAGCTTTTCGGTTCTCTTCGATGGCATTTAGTCGCTCTTCAGCGAGGCTGGTGAGGTCATCGAGGATTTCCATGGTTTTCTCCAGTTCATCAAGCGATGCTTCGGTTTTTCCATGTTCTCCCTTTGCTTCTCTCAGTGCTCTCTGATGGAATCCCACTGCTTGGAAATCGATGGCTTTCTCAGCTGCATTGATTTCCTTTTGAAGAGTGCGGAGAGTATTGCGTTGCTCTCGTTCCTTTCCCACCAGTTGGTGTAGACTGTCCTCTAAATTCCTTTTGTCTTTCTGTGCATTCTGCAGTGTGGAGCGGAGGAGTGTTAGATGGCGGTTCAGGACATCTCCTCGCTCCGGATTTTTGTTCATGGCCTCTACAATGTTCGTCTGTATAAGATTCCCCAAGGTCTGAATGGTCATGAATGGTGTTTCGGTTGTGTCGGAAGTTCGCGCGAGTGTGTAGATGATGGCTGTGTTCTCAAGTGCGCCATGGACTGTGGTTTCCAATTTACTGAGGTATGTGCTCAGGTGAATGCCGAGTGATGCACTTGGTCGAGTGGGGAGAGGAAGTGAGGCGAGTGCACGGGTAACGATGGTGACGTACACTGTCGCATCTCTGGCATTATGGAGCGTTTGTCCTTCTTTTTGTTTTGGCGATGAGCGACATCCCAAGAGAAGGAGGAGACAGAGTGTTTGCAGTGTGAGAATTCTCAGGGAGGGGGACACCGTCTCATTCTATGGTATAGTTTGCGCGGTTTCCATGGCTATCTGCGCATTACTCACGGAGGCTCTCTCAGTGTTCCTTTATCGGGAATGGGGACTCACAGAGGTGGATATCCGTTGGGAGTTCCCGTTCCAGGATTATGGGGATACCGCTACCCCTCTTGCCTTTCATCTTGCAAAGCGTCTTCGTCAATCACCTGTGGCGATTGCGGAACGTCTTGCTTGCGAGGTGCAGAAGTGCCGCGGCGTCGAGCGCTGCGACGTCGCCGGAGCGGGATATGTCAACGTGTGGTTTACTTCATCTTTTCTTATAGAAGAGCTTGGTGTGGTGCATCAAGTGTGTTCACCACTGCCTCTCCATTGCGATCGTGCACCGGTCATTATCGATTACTCTTCACCGAATATCGCCAAGCCTCTTGGGATTCACCATATTCTCAGCACTATAATTGGTCAGACGCTGGGAAACCTGTATGTTCATGCAGGATATCCTGTGGTGCGGTGGAATTACATTGGTGACTGGGGTACCCAGTATGGAAAGCTTGCTGTGGCGTACGAGCGATGGGGAGGCAGACGTCTACCAGAATCGTTCACACTCGATGAGCTTCTTGCGCTCTACGTTCGTTTTCATGAAGAGGCAGAGCGCGATGTTTCTCTTGAGTCTTCTGCACAGGAGGCATTCAAAAAGTTGGAGAGTGGCGATCCGAAGCTCCGTTTGATCTGGGAAGCATTTGTTGCTATCACGAAGCATGCAAATGATCAGGTGTACCAGCGGTTACGGGTCCATTTCGATGTTGGTCTTGGCGAGAGTGCGTATGAGGGGAAGATTGGGTCCATTCTTGATGAAGGGAAACGAAAGGGAGTATTTCGAGAGGGTGAGCGTGGCGCACTCATTATTGATTTTTTTCAGGAGAATCTGCCGACGGCAGTCGTATTGAAGTCGGATGGTTCGACTGTTTACTTTACGCGCGATCTTGCACTCATGCGTGATCGTATTGATCGTTGGCACCCTTCAGCCATTCTCCATGTTGTTGACAGCGCACAATCCCTTTACTTCCAGCAACTTTTTGCCACTGCGCGGCAGCTACAGTGGGAGGTTCCGCATCTCGAGCACGTCGTTTTCGGTCGCATGCGCTTTGCTGATGTAGAAATGAGCACACGGAAGGGGACAATTCTCAAACTGGAACACGTGCTCGACGAGGCGGTGGACCGTGCAGGTTCTGTGATTGATCAACATCGTGACACTATTCAGACTGATGACCGAAATGCGCTTGCGGAAATGATGGGCACAGGCGCTCTTGTGTACGGTATTCTCAGTCAGAACAGGAAGATGGACATTATCTTCGATTGGGATCGCTTCCTCAGTTTTGATGGGAATAGCGCTCCGTATTTCCAGTATACCTATGCCCGTGCGCGATCGGTTCTACGCAAAGCCGGAGGGGAAGGAGCCATCGCCAACGTAGCATCTCTAACACCAACAGAACGCTCTCTTGTTGTTCAACTCTTGCAGTTCCCCTCTGTGCTCCAGGAGTCTCGGGATGATCGCATGCCGCATAAACTTTGCCAGTATCTCTACCAGCTCTGCCAGGCGTATAATGCCTTCTACAATGTTGATCCCATTCTCACTGCAACGTCATCTGTGCGCGATATGCGCTTGTTCTTCACGTCATGTACTGCATCCGTTCTTCGTACAGGAGCCGGGCTCCTGACACTCCAGGTTCCTGATCGTATGTAGTACCCATGCTCTCTATGCGTTTCCTCCTCGCTCTCATCGTGTGTTCGGCCGTCGTCCTGTCCGGTTGTGGTCGTGTGCAAGGACCGGATGACGTCGAAGAGGAGTTCACCTTCACTGCTGAGGATGTCGTGCGTTTTCGTGAACTGGCACAGCAAGCTCGTTCAAGAGAGTCGGAGACGGGGACACTTGGTATTCCGTACCTCGAACCGCTAGATGCCGTTTCGGATGATGATGACACTGTTTACTTCTCTCTTAATGAGGCGCATGAGGACATGCGAGCAGATACCGATACAGATGCAGAGGTGTATCGGGTGACGAATGAGTTTCTCAATGTTCGCACGGAGTCCCGTGTGACTGCTTCCATTGTGAAACGGCTTGTGCATGGTGATGCAGTGACTGTTCTCGATTTTACGGATGCGGCATGGGCGCGCGTAAAACTTTCCGATGGTAAGGAAGGGTTCGTCGCACAGCGTTATATTGCCAGGCTGACAACGGACGCAAGGCTTCCAGAAGAGAAGAAGGAATTCGATGGGATGTACTTTGTCGATTTTGGTTTCGTCAACGTGCGGCGCTCGCCGGATCAGCAAAGCGAGAAGTTTGGGGAGCTCGCCGGACAGGCCATCGTTCGTCCGATCAGTATGGATTCTGTGTGGGCACGAATTCCTTTCCAGGGGAAGGAGGGCTACGTCGCGCGTCAGTACCTCTCACCTTTCTTCCCGAATTTCCTTGTGCGACAGGATGTGTATACCCTGCCCATTCTCCAATACTCTCTCACGGAATCCCATGGTATTGATGCGCTTCTTTCTCACACAGAGAAGCTGCGGGGGCAGGGGGTGACGTTCCTCACGTTCCGTGATTTCTACGATGTTCTCCTCCGTCAGGAGAAGCGTGATGTCCGTTTGCCGCCGCGAGGTGTGCTTATCGCTATTTCCGGGGTGACAGGGGAAAATGTGCGGGAGGTTTCCGATGCTCTTTCCTCTGTTGGCGTCCGTGCAACACTCTTTCTTTCGACGAAGAATGTCGGACTTGTCGGAGTGACGGAGAAGATGCTTCTCACGTTGCTGGCAAATGGATTTGATGTCCAATCTGAGGGGCACACTGGCGAAGATCTCCGGTCCCTTACGGATTCCCAACTCGATGCTGAATTCCTTCAGAGCCGACGGCTTCTGGAGGATCTCACGAAGAAAACCGTCTTCGCTGTCCTCTATCCTTCCGGGGGAGTGAATGAGCGGGTGATGCAGCATGCGGCGAAGGCGGGATACCTTCTCGGCGTCGGTTCCGTGCCCGAACGCGCATTCACGCGGTCCCAATTCCTGCGTCTCCCGAGCTATCTCGTCTCGAAGGGGATGACGGAAGACGACATTGTGCGGATTGTGAAAGGGAATTAGCGGAGAAATTGTTCAAACTGTTTCAGGAGTGGACCCGTTTGGAGACCATGGATCTGGAATTGTTTTGCGAGAGTACCCGTGAAGTTCTGGAGGAGATCGTCCCCTTTCCAATAGAGGTAGAGCGCCCCTCCGATGATAGCGAGGAGGGGGATTATGCTGATGATACTGCGAATGGTCATCCATGAGGTACGGATTTTGTCACGTCGATCGAGGCGAGAGAGTGATTCCGCGATGCGGTCGAGTTTTTGTTCGATGGTCTCTTTTGTATGAGTTGGTTCCTGTTGTGTGCTCTGTAGTTTAGGCATGGAGTAATTGTATCAGAATCCCCGTCGCCACTTGCGGAGCGTTTCGAAAGATCGTGTGAGGTAGTAGGTGGGCGAGAGGGGAAGGTCCATGCAGTGCTGGAGTTCGAGGAGCTTACCGCCGAAGCCGGTTTTGAATGTTGTCACACCAGCGAATGGATGCCGTGCTGGGCAGGCAATTTTTTTACAGGGCGATAAGGGAATGCCCCATGAGCCCTTCGGCTGCTTTTCCTGTAAAAAAATTGCCTGCTCGTCGCGCGATAGTGGGGCAATGCCCCAGAAATTGTAGATGTGATCGCTGCGGGCAAGTGCATCTTGGATTGCGTGCCACTGGAGGAGATAGCTTGCGGGAATGTTCCGATATTTCTGCGAACTTGCTCCATGGTGGTAGCTCGTCTCTCCGGCAAAGTGCATGTGGATGGATGCGGCGATGACTTCGTTCTGGTAGTGAGCGAGGTAGAGGGAGCAGGAGGGGGAACTGGGAACTGGGAACTGGGAACTGGGACTTGGAAAGTGTTTCAGTTGGGCGTGGAAGAAGGCATCGGTGTATGGGGTGAAGCCATGGCGTTTACGTGTTTCGTCGTGGAGCGCGAGGAAGAGCGGCATGTCGCGGATGGGGTCGTCGGAGACTGTGATCGTCACGTCCTCATTCTCCGCGCGGCGAATGAGGTTGCGGGTCGTTGCGCGCATTTCCTTGAAAATATCTTCCTTGGTCATTGGCAACGTGTCATCCTGAGCTCGTCGAAGGAGACCGTTGCCGGCGTGTGTCGACACTTCGACAGGCTCAGTGTGACACGTGTTAGCCCACGGATCCGGTTCCACGAGAGGGAGATACCACAAATGTTCTGCGAGAAGGTGAAGGGGTGACGGGCGGAAGCCTTGTTGTGTCATGGTGAGCTCTGTCGAACCATGATGTAGTGGCAAGAACGGACTCATGCGGATGAAGGTACAGCCAGCGTCTTTCGCGAAGTGGGTCAGTTCTTCGAGGAGCAATCCCCAGCCACCAGTCCCTAAGATTGGTCCATACGGAATGCTCAGATGTCTCCCCCGTCTCGCGGGCACAATGTGCCCAAAGCAGATACCAATGAGCTCATTTCTTTCTCGTATTTCAAGTCGCACGATCTCATTCCCTACATCTCTGTATACCTCTCCCATCTCCCAGCTCTGGAGGAAGGGGCGGAATGGTTGCCTGCCCGAACGACCATCTGGTAGGGCGGGGGAGGCCAGGAAGGAGTTCCAGGCCACCCGGTCGTGGGCTTCGGTTACCGTTGGCACTTGGCGATTGTATCTATGATGGTGTGGGCTTGCACTAAAGACATTGTTGGATGTGTGGGAAGCGAGAGGATGCTAGTGGCCATTCCTTCTGCCGATGGCGGGCAAATGGTGCATCCGGTCCAGCCGTCTGATATGTGGATGTTCCGACGTTTAAGGAGAGTACGGATGCGACTGGCTAGCCTCTCACCCTGACCCTCTCCCGCGGGGAGAGGGGATTCTGTGGGAGAGGGAAACAACGGAAACTTCTGGATGGGGAGATCTTCGGTGATGCCGTCGAGCACCCGCCATTCTCGATCTTTACATGCTTGCAGGTAAAATTTCGTGAGCATGCGTCGATGGTCATTGATCTGCTGGAGCTTGCGGAATTGTGTGAGAGCGAGGGCAGCGCAGGCGTTGGGAATGGCATGGAGTGTTGTGTCCATTTGTCCCTCCTTTTCCTTCTTTGTGACAATGGGGACGAGGAGGCCGGCTTTTGCTGCGAGCCAGAGGAGAATTTTTCCGATGCCGAGACTGTAGAACGGTCGTGCGATGAAGTAGAGGATGGGATAGAGGAGGAGGCGGAGGATACGGACGTGAGAAAATGGATAGGTGTCATCCTGAGCTCGTCGAAGGATGGCGCCGCGTGATGGTTCGACGGGCTCACCATGACACGCGACGTTTTTTATAACCAAGGCACCCCCAGTGATCCCCGAGATGGCTTTATCTCTTCCAAAGCTCAGGATGAGGTAGTCGCCGTACTTTCCGATTTCCTTCGGTCCTTCTGTATCAGGAATGATGTGGGCGCAGTCCTCAATGATGGGGAGTTCGTATTGATCGCAAAGGTCGCGGAGGCGTTCCGTGTCGGCAGGGATGCCAAAGGTGTGTTGGCAGATGACGGCTTTTGTCCTGTTGCTGATGACGCGCTCGACGGTTTCCGGCGTAAGGTTGAGGGTTTCCGGATCAATGTCGGCGTAGATGGGGGTCGCTCCGCTCGCCGCGATGGCATTTGGGACGACGAGGCATGTGAAGCTTTGGATGACCACCTCGTCACCTTTACCGACATTCATTGTTTGGAGGAGCGCGAGGAGCGCTTCGCGGCCGGAGGCGAAGAGGATAGAGTCAGCCTGAAAGTGCCGCGTGAGCGCAGCGCGGAGTTCATCCGTTTCCTTCCCCTTTTGCCATTTCCAGGGCTTGAAGAGCAGTCTGAGAGCAGCCCATGCGTATGCCGCATCGACGTGGGGGGCGAAGGTGTGGTGGATGGGGTGGAAAATCATGGGAGGAATTTTTGAATGGTGTTTTGTGGCACTCTTCCGACGCAGACGAGGAGTGTGTGAGGGGGTAGGGGGTAGGGGGTAGGGGGTAGGGAACGAACGGGTTCCACGAAGCCCTGTTCAAAATATTGAGCAAGTTTTTTGTTCAGAATGAAGGCGTCGGCGAAGACATCTTTTGCGAGCGATCCCAGTTCTCGATGGATGGTTTGGATGTTGCTGCCCTGTTCGATGATGCCGGGGGAGAGGAGAACTTTATGGGGATGTTGCTGGTTTTTTGCCCAAACGATTGCCGCGCGGAAGCTCTCCGGGCTCGCGTTGTGGGTGTCATCGAGGATTTGGATGCCGCGTTCTTCCCGGATGGAGAATGTGTGGGCCGATGGCCGGAAGGTTCGGAGTCGCTCTGCGATGGCCTCATCGTGGGTTCCGATGTAACGGGCGACGGCGATCGCGAGAGCGGCATTTGTTGCGTTGTGGGTGCCGTGGAGTGGCACATGCCATTCTCGTTCGAGGAAGTGGAAGGAGATACCGTTCCCCCCCTCTCCTGCCGCAGCGGGGAGAGCCTGCCTGCCGGCAGGCAGGGGGACGGGGGAGAGGGAAATGTGAAGGGGGAAGGGAGAAACAACCGTCATCGGACATCTGCAGAGCGTTTGGAGGTACTGAGTGAACGGGCCTTCTCCGGTGAAGGCTTGGCCGTGCGGAGGTAGTGCTTCGAAGAGTTCCCCCTTTGCTTTGGCAATTGCTTTCTGCGAACCGAAGAGACCAATGTGTTGGGTGCCGATGGAGGTAATGATGCCGATGGTCGGTTGTGTGATTGTGCAGAGGGTCGCAATTTCGCCTGCGCGGTAGGCGCCCATTTCGACGATGAGTACAGGTTGTAGGTTGTAGGTGGTAGGTTGTAGGTTTGTTATGAGCCATTGAGCGACGCCGAGTTCACTATTCACGTGTTCCGGCGTGGCGAGGGCGTGCTCCGGTCCAAGGATGTGGGCGAGGAGTTCTTTCGTTGTTGTCTTTCCCGCACTTCCTGTGATGCCAATGACGGTGAGATCTGGGAATTGGGCGCGGAGTGTGCAAGCACGAGCGTGAATGTGTTGTTTGAGAAAGTAATCGAGAGGGGAAAGGAGGATGAGGGCAATGGTTAGGACAAGGAATTGCAGTAATGGTATGAACACAATGGGAAACCAATAACCAATAACCGATAACCAATAACTCGCTATGGCTGTGAGGATGAGGCTTCCCATGACGAGTGTGATCGCTTTCTGCGTCCAGACTGGATACGGCTGTTTTTTAAGAAGGATTTGTGCGACGTTGAGGAGGGTGAGAGCACCCAATGCGACGAATTGAAAATTGAGAAATTGAGAATTGCGAAGGCTGGGAATTTGAAACAGGAGTATCAGTATGGACAGTGCCACTGGGCGCACTGTTCCGGTAAGTTGCAGCCATCCTGTTTCCCTCAGGTGTTCCCGCAGGCGGTCTAGTCGCCACTCTTTCAGTTGGAATAGGTGGGCGAACGTCAGGAGGGGGGAGAGGCTGGCGACGATGGTCAGTCCAATGAGGAGAGATTGCGTCATTTCCTGTTTATTCTAGCGGTGATAATGGCTGCAATCTCCTGTGCCCGATCGCGATGGACTCCGTGGCGGGTGTTTGGGAAAGCATGGATGGAGCTTCCGGGGATGAGTTTGTTCATGCGCTGGCCTTTCCAGAGGGGAGTGATGCGATCATCGAGGCCCCAGAAGAGGTCGACGGGGAGCGAGAGGCGGTGGAGCTCTTGTGTGAGGTCCTGGTGCGTTACGCGGAGCATAGTCTTCTGCATCAGTGGAGAAGCTCGTTCATAATCGTGCACGCCCATTAGGCGGTAGAGGACTGCTCGGAAGATCGGTTGGAGGAGGTGGAGACCGGGGAGAGCGAGGAGCGTCTTGCCGCATTTTGCGATTACGTATCCCACGGTTCGTTTGAGTGAAAAGCATGGGCGGATGGCGGCGGGGGCGCAGAGGAAGAGGTGGCGGATCGGGAGGTTTCCGCGGAGCGCGAGTTTCACAGCAATTTGTCCACCAAACGAGTGTCCGAGGAGAAGTAGGTTGTAGGTTGCCTCTCGGCCATGAGCTCGTCGTTCGAGACCCTGAGGGGTCCTCAGACCCTGAACGGGAGGCCGAAGGGTAGGTTGTAGGTTGTAGGTTTTATGGAGCCATTCTTCTACCCATTCCGTGTATTCGTCGATGCCCCAGACTGTTGTTGGTTCCGGCTCTGTGCCGAAGCCGGGGAGATCTGGTGTGAGGATTTCACTATCCGTTCCTTCGAGGGCCTTGCGAAGCTCCGTGAAAGATTCTTTGCTACCACCCCATCCGTGGAGACAGAGGAGGATCATTTTCATGGGAAGATCATACCCTTACGGAGTTCCTGCCGTTGTCCGATACACCGTTTTCCTTTATGGAGCGTCGTTTTCCAGGTTACGTTGAGACATGTCCTGCTGTTCGAGTCGGATGCAACGGCGCATGTGAGGCGATCTTCCTTTTTAGTGGTAATGGGAGAGAGGATGGGGAGGAAGATTTGTTCCCAGTGCGTGGGTCTGGCGAATGGACTCGTGGAGAGCGTCATGCCGGGAACAAGGTCGCATTCCCACCAAACGGCGAAGCCATAGACGGTGGTTTCTTGTGGAATGATCCACGTCACCAGCCCCTCTCTTTTGCTTGTGTTTTTCTTGGTGAAGTCGAGGGAGTCCCATTTTCCCTCTCCCCAGGGGAGAGGGTTAGGGTGAGGGGTGAGTGGTGGGGGAGGGGGGATCAGCAGGTCTTCCGGCCTCACTGTTTTCACATACATATTATTCAGGGCAACCTCTTTAGCGGCAGCGAAGTCGAGAGTTGGGGTTATGTCATCCCATATGTTTATTTCCTTCCATAGTCGATCGTTTGTGACCGGTGCAACGTACTGTCGCAGTTTTTGTGGGATGAGCACTCCTTCTGGTTTCAGGAATCGTTTTGCATCGTTCATGGTCTCGATGATGTGCTCTTCAGTGGCGAAATTCCCGAGCGTTTCAGATATCACAATATCGGTCTTCATCGGCGAACGCATGTTTCGTGAATGTGCATGGACGAATGTACATCCACGATGGAGTCCATTGGCGCGCGCGATGCGCCTGCTGAGTGTGAGGAGGTCGTGCGATGTCTCGTAGAGATAGCAGTGCTTTGCTCCGAGTTTCAGAGCGAGAAAGCCTAGGAAGCCAGTCCCCGATCCAATATCGGTGACGGTGCAGCCAGGTGTGATGATTGCCTTCAGTGCGTGGAAGAGCGCGTCGTTCCGTACTTTGTCGCCTAGGAGTTTGCGCTGACATTCGATCATGATCTCATTGTAGCGGGGTTGGTGTGTTCTGGAGGCTGTGTTGAAGGTAATCTATTCGTATGCCACGGTAGCTCAGTCGGTTAGAGCGCGGGACTCATAAGCCCGAGGTCGGTGGTTCGATTCCACCCCGTGGCACCATTACACGGCAATTCCATCCTTCTTGATTTCCTGTGCAAGGGTCGAGTAGTTATCTTCTAGGTGCTCCGGATAGAACCAGATGGGCTGAATTTTGTAGCTGACTGAGAAACGCAATTTTCGAACGTCCAGCATTTCTTCGATGCGGTTTCCTTTGAATGACGTTCCGATGACCGCAATATCAATATCACTCTGCTCGTGCATCCGATCCCTTGCGGCTGAGCCAAACACGATCAAAGCGGAAACTGGAATGCCTGCCTCTTTCAGCAGTTGTTTGTATTTTTTTGCCAAAGCGAGAGCTTCTTTCTGTTTCATGGGAGAATATTGAAAATGAATTTCTGCGTTTTCGACAGCCACTCTTCAGCTTTTTCTCTTGTTGCATGAGAAGCATGCCACTCTTCGTCGCCATATCGAGAGAGAATGGCAAACTCTGTAATTTCTTCAAACGCTTCTCGCTCAAATTTTATCGACTCTTCCCGGAGAGCATCCGCGATCTCATTGAGATCATGTGTGAAAGGTGCCGCTGCATTTTTCTCCCGTATGTACGCCGCCTTTAAGGCAAGTTCAAGCGCCAGATGACAGTGAAAAAGTACTTCGCCATACAACTCAGAATCTTGCTTTTCAAATAAGGCCTGCGCGGCTTTCATCTCTGCCCGCGCCCTCTTTCGCCAGTGCGAGACGGCTTCTTCTTGTGTCATATGTATAGTGTAGCATAAGTCTTATACGCCCGAGGTCGGTGGTTCGATTCCACCCCGTGGCACCACTCGGATGGTGGTAAGATACTGTACATGCACAGACTGGTTGTCTTCGTCATGGCGGAAAGTGCGTGGGTGAAGAAGGGGGAGAAAGGGGAGAGTGTGAAGCCACTCCAGAGTGCACCGCACTACTTCGGCGCCTCGATTCCCCAGCAGTTCGTCATTGGGCGCGAAAGGGAGTTCGTCCTGCGGTCATATCCTCCCAACGTGTTCCTGGTCGAGGTACGGCGGGAGGTTGACGACATTTTTTCATCGTCGACATTCCAGTTGCGCGAGGAGCTCACGAAGAAGTGTCACCGGCTCGTCCGCAAGTATCGGGGAGATGTGGTGCTCAGCGAGGAGTACGCGATCGGGATTATTGATCATTACGATGGGGATCCGGAGCAGTTCCTGGAACGGGCGGATGCGATGGCGTGTTTCCTCAAATCGGAGCCGCTCTCGCTCGATGAGAAGGAGGTGAGTTACACGCTCGAATCACAGATCAAGTATGCCAAGGATGATCTCGTGATCATTGATTGGGACGGAGCGCTTGTGTTCGAACCCACTGGTCAGATCGAGCCCATCGTCGAACTCATCGAACTCGCGAATTATCAGTTGCTGCGGTATCGCATGCTTGATGCTGATCTCGATAAGCGTCTGCAGCGTGTCGGCAAGCTCGTTCGGACATCCACACCCAAGCGTGCTCTGTCCTGGAATCGCGAGATGAATACGGCGTTTGAGGAAGTAATCCACCTCCGCGTACAATCGATCGCGGAGTTCGATGCGATTGATCGGGATATTAAGATGATCGGGGACTGGTATTATGCACGGCTTTACGATCTCGCCGGCCGCAAGTACAAGTTCGCGGAATGGCGGCGGTCGATCAAAGAGAAGCTCGAATCGCTCGAGGGTGTGTACGGGATCATTTCAGAGAATTTCTCGGTATCGAAGTTCCATTACTTCGAGATGGTCCAGATCATATTATTTTTCTTTTTGCAGCTCGGGTGGTTTGTCCTCATTTTACTGGAGCTCTACGGTCTTTTATGGAGGTAAGACTCATGTGTGCAGCATCTTGAGGATGGCGAGAATGAGTGGTAGGTGGAGGAGATAGAGAACGAGGGAGTGGCGGCCTGCCCATTGGAGGATTCTTGGTGATGGGAGATGTATTGGGAATGGGTGCGATTGTAGGTTGAGAACGTGAGCCAGTGCAGTGCCTAGGAGGATTATCCCAAACCACGGGATAATTGGGAAGTAGTCGAGGGAGGAAAAATTTAAGGGAGGGAATCCGAGAGGAATGGCGAGTAGGGTGGGTAAAGTGGGTATTGTGGGTATAGTGAGTATTGTGGGTATGTAGAAGACGAGGGCGCCGAGGAGCCCATTCCAGTGTTTCAGTGTGGAGAAGAGTGGGAGGAGGAGTGTCGAGAGAGCGAAGAAGTGAAGGATGCCGAACTTTACGAAGTCTTGCGGAGCAATGAGCCACGTGCCGATGGAAACGAGCGCCGCTGCACTTGCGAGGACCGCGAAGCGCTTGGCAATTTTTTCCCAGCGAAGCTGCGGTGGTGTCCGTTCCCAGGAGATTGTGAAACAGATGCTGGCGATGAGGAGAAAGAGGATGGCAGCGGTCCGCGCGAGGAGCCACCATCCTCCGGCGAAGACGGCAATTTGCCATCCGTAGAAGAACTGCAGGACAAAAGCTGCGTGGTAGATTACCATGAGGAGGACTGCGAGGCCGCGGAGGGCATCGAGTTCCGGAAGGCGTGTCATTGGATAGCAGGAGCGGTAAGCCATCTCCATTCCCGGATCTCCGGCATGTCTTCGCCGTGCTCGTGGATGTACTGCCGGTGCTCGTTGAGCTTGTCCCGCATCTTCTGTCGTATGTTGGCAGCGTCACTCTGCAGTTTCGGAACGCGATCTACGACATCCTGCACCAGATGGAAGCGATCCAGGTCATTCAGGACGAGCATGTCGAACGGCGTCGTCGTCGTGCCCTCCTCCTTGTAGCCTCGGACGTGCAGATTTTTGTTGCTTGTGCGACGGTACGTTAGACGATGGATGAGCCATGGGTATCCATGAAACGCGAAGACGATTGGAGTGTCGATGGTGAAAATGCTATCGAAATCCTGATTGCTCAATCCATGAGGATGTTCTTCCTGTGGCTGGAGCGTCATCAGATCCACGACGTTGACGACGCGAACTTTCAGAGCGGACGCGAACTGTCGCAATATCTGTACCGCTGCGAGCGTCTCCAGTGTTGGCACATCCCCGGCGCATGCCATGACGACGTCGGGCTTTTCATGGTGATCGTTGCTCGCGAAGTTCCAGATACCGATCCCCGATGTGCAGTGTTTGACAGCGTCCTCCATGGAGAGCCACTGCAATGCCGGCTGTTTTCCGGCAATGATGACATTGATGTAGTTGCGGCTACGAAGGCAGTGGTCGGTGATGGAGAGGAGGGAATTTGCATCCGGTGGCAGATAGATGCGGACGACTTCGGCCTTCTTGTTCACGACGTTATCAATGAATCCTGGATCCTGGTGGGAAAAGCCATTGTGGTCCTGTTGCCAGACGTGCGATGTGAGGAGGATGTTGAGCGACGCAATGGGCCGTCTCCATGGGATCTGGCGCGTGATCTTCAGCCATTTGGCATGCTGATTGAACATCGAGTCTATGATGTGGATGAATGCCTCGTAGCAGGAGAGGAATCCGTGACGTCCAGTGAGTAAATATCCCTCCAGCCAGCCCTCGCACAGATGTTCGCTCAAGACTTCCATCACTCGCCCGTCATGCGCGATGTGATCGTCCGTCGGAATGATCTCCGCTGCAGACATGCGGTTCGTTGCGTCAAATACCGCTGTCCATTTGTTGGAAGCGGTCTCATCGGGGCTGAATACGCGAAAATTTCGCTGTTTCTCATTGAATGTGAGTACGTCCCGAATGAATTTCCCTTGTTCGCGCGTCGCTTCGCCCAGGACGGCGCCTGGCTGCGGCACTTCCAGCGCGTATGTGCGGAAATCGGGCATACGAAGATCCTGCAGGAGCATGCCGCCGTTCGTATGAGGGTTCTTCCCCATGCGTTTGTCTCCTTTCGGTGCGAGCTCCACTAGTTCCGTACGCAGTGTGCCATGTTCATCGAACAACTCCTTGGGGGTATAACTTTTCATCCACTGTTCGAGGAGTCGCAGGTGTTCGGGATTATGCTTCGGGTCCGTCAGCGGAACCTGATGGGCACGAAATGTTCCTTCGATCGGAAGACCGTCCGACTCCTTTGGCCCTGTCCAGCCTTTTAGGCTTCGCAGAATGATCAGCGGCCACCGCGGACGCCCCTGGCCGAGGCCATTCTTTCGTGCGTCTCTCTGGATATTGGCAATGTCATCCATGACGGTATCGAGCGTGCTGGCCATCTGTTGGTGCATCATTGCCGGCTCTTCCCCCTCTATGTAGTGTGGAGCGTATCCGTATCCCTCGAACAGCTTCGTCAGTTCCTCTTTAGGTATACGCCCGAGCACAGTCGGACCGGCGATCTTATATCCATTGAGGTGGAGAATTGGCAGCACCGCTCCGTCGCGAGCCGGATTGAGAAATTTGTTGCTGTGCCAGCTAGTGGCGAGCGGGCCGGTTTCGGCTTCGCCGTCTCCGACGACGCATGCGACGATTATATTCGGGTTATCGAACGCCGCGCCGTAGGCGTGCGCAAGCGCGTAGCCCAATTCCCCTCCTTCATTAATGGATCCGGGCACATTTGGTGACACGTGACTAGGGATGCCTCCTGGGAAGGAAAATTGGGTGAAGAGACGCTTCATTCCTGCTTCGTCCCTGGAAACATCCGGATACAGTTCGCTGTACGTCCCTTCGAGATATGTGTTTGCCACGAGCGCGGGTCCGCCGTGCCCTGGGCCCGTGACGTACATCATAGTAACGTCTCTCTGTCTGATGATGCGGTTTAGATGGACGTAGATGAAGTTCAGTCCTGGCGTTGTTCCCCAGTGGCCGAGGAGTCTCGGCTTGATGTGTTCGGATTTGAGCGGCTCCTTGAGGAGTGGATTATCGAAGAGGTAGATTTGTCCCACAGACAGGTAGTTCGCTGCACGCCAGTAGGCATCGATTTTTTGCAACTCTTCTGCTGAAAGCGGTTTGTTCATGCGTGATTGTTGGAAGACTTCATGTGACGGGCGACTGCTCGCGCGATCATCAGTTCCTCATCAGTGCGCATCACGCGTACTGTCACGGTACTCTTGTCTGAGGAGATCACACCTTGGTTCTCCGCATTATGTTCCGCATGGAGAGCGATACCAAGATGCTCCAGGCCATCGCAGATGCGCGTCCGAATTTCCGGCGCATTCCCGCCGATGCCACCTGTGAAGATCACCGTGTCGACGCCGCCAATTGCAGCTGTCAGAGCTCCCAGAAATTTTTTTGCGCTGTAGCAGAAAAGCCGAACAGCGTCGGCTGCTCGTGGATTGCTCTTCTCTGCGGCGAGGAGATCACGCATGTCCGAGCTTTTTCCAGAGACGCCGAGGAGGCCCGATTCACGGTTGATGAGATGATGGATGGCATCTGGGGAGGCGTAACCGGACTTCATCAGGTGCCAGAGGATTCCCGGGTCCAGGTCGCCCAAGCGTGTGCTCATCATGAGTCCTCCCGTTGGCGTGAATCCCATTGTCGTGTCCTTGCAAACGCCTCCCGAAACGGCGGCCATGCTCGCGCCGTTGCCGAGGTGGAGCAAGATCAGTCTTCCGTTGGCCGCGCGCTCTCCGGCAATGTTCTTCAATTCTTCCAGGAGGAATGTGTACGAGAGTCCATGGAAACCGTAGCGCCGGATTCCGAGGCGATCAGTGAGAGCGTGCGGCAGTGGCACGAGACGGGCAACATGCGGGAGGTCAGCGTGGAAGGCAGTGTCAAAACAGGCGAGTTGCGGGACGGAAGGGAGCGCTTCTGCTGTGACGCGAACGACTGCAAGCTCATTTAGCATGTGTTCCGGCGCGATAAGAGCCAATGTCTCCAGTTCTCGTATGACTGATTCGTTGAGCAGCTGAGGATCCTTGTACGTGCCCCCGAGAACAATGCGATGCCCTGTGGCTACAATGGGTCCTGTCGAATCCCGGATGGATGTGATGATTTGCCGAAGCGCCGAAACATGGTCATGCGCTTCAAGGTGGTGCTGCTCGGTTCTCTCGTTGCGATGGTCGGTACGATGCAGTAGCGCCTGCGTGGAACCGATGCGTTCGACGTTGCCCGATAGTAAGCGCTTCAGCGGCATAGTTTGCGCGAAGAGCGCGAACTTGATGCTGGAGGAGCCGCTGTTAAGGATTAGAAGAGAAGGAGACTGAACTATCATGGTTGTTTCCGGTGGGAGAAGTTTTTGGTGATGAGGAGCGTGAGCGGAGGGATGATGAGCATCTGGAGGATAGGGGTGAGGCCGATCTTAAGGAGAGGGATGATCGGCATTCCAGCGTATGCCCATCGGTGGTCAACGTGGATAGCCCAGAGTTCAAAGCTTACCGCGAGGAGCATTCCGATGAATACGGCGATGATCCACGTCGCCGAATGCGCGTAAACAGCTCGGTTCGCGATCCAAAACAGATCCTGATGCATGACCGCAAGTACTACGTATATCACGAACATGAAGAGGAGGTCTCCTCCTGTCGCTTTGAAACAGATCCAGAAGTGCTGTCCAAAAGATTCATACCCTGCATAGAGCGGCGCCTGTGCGTTTTCCCAGAGAAGATGCATGAGCGCGCTGCTTAGGAAGAAAGTTACCAGTTGGAAAGCCCGATTTTGGGAGAAGGTCGGCATACGCTCAGAGCACCTTTTGCCAATTCTTGCCTCTATCTACAGACTTGTAGAGCGTGTTGGATTTTCCGAATGCGTACAGCACTTCTGCATTCTTCGGATCGAACGCGAGATGCTGCGGCACATCGCCGTCCGGAAGTTTCCCGATGGTCTCGAGCGTGTACCCGCCTTTCGGATTTCTGACGACGCGCTGTATACCATTGTCTCTCGTTGCAATGTAGAGTGTGCCGTTTTGGTCAGTCTCAATATCGAACACGACATCGTAACCGATGGTGTCCGTCATGCTTGTCCAGGATTCCCCTTTATCGGTACTCATGATGAGATTGCCGATGGTGCCGATATAGACAATGTTCTCGTTCTGCGAATCACCAGCGAAACTCAGCACTTCTGGTGGCTGTTTTGTGAGAATTTTCCATGTTTTTCCGCCGTCGAGCGAGCGGTGGATGCGGAGACGGTACCAGCCGTAGATGTGATCGGGATTCGACGGATGTACGAGCATTGCGTGGAAGTCCGCGGGGCCACTGGGATTGCCGTTGCTGATTTTTTCCCAGGTCTTCCCCGCATTGATCGATTTCTGGAACCCGATATTTCCTCCACCTTTTGGGTGGCCACTGGAGAAGAGAGTGTTTGGATCGGTCGGATGGGGAGAGAAACCCATGAAATCGTCGCGGCTGCCGCCTACGCGCTGTAGGTCGGTGTCGTTCTGCACTGCCAAGAGACCTTCATGGGTGGCGATGTACACGCGATTACTATCGTTCCGATCCACTGCAAGACCGTGGACGTGGCTTGCTTTGAGCGAGGCAATGGGATTCCCACCAGCACACGCTGTGAGGAGGAGAGGGAGAAGAATGCCTATGGTGACGTGTCGCATTGTCATAGGAAACAAGGAAAGAGTTAAAGAGATTTTTTGTCGCAACTTTTATCATCACATTTCCGTCCGAACATCATCATGACGACACACATGAGCGGGCAGGCGAGGAACGGAAGGAACGGAAGAATCGCATAGGCATTCACTGTTCCTGTTGCAATGAGGAGCCCGAGGATGCCTGCGACAACGAGGAGAATGAACAAGAGCGGACAGGAGCAGCACCACATGAAGGAAAGGGGGGAAAATTAGAGATCGGGATTCACGGCGGAGAAGATTTGCGGATTGCCTGGCCCCTCGACGATGATTTCTCCAAGCGCTCCCTTATCGATGGAGCGCGTGAGGCTGTGATCGACGAGAAGGTACGTGCCGGGAACGTCCACTGTGAATTCCACGACGACGGCTCCGCCTGCGGGAATCGTGGTGGTCTGGATGTTCCGGTGCGGCGGCGAGAGGAGGTCGCCTTCCGGGTAGACCTTGTCGAACACTGCGCCGATCACGTGGAAGTTCGATGGCACGAAGCCGCCGACGCCGACGTAGAGCCTGATGCGCTCTCCCACGTTCGCTTTCAGCGCACCGCTTCCGCGCAGTGCGCCGACGCGTCCGTTGAAGACAAAATACTCCGGCGCCTCCTTCAGCATTTTCCTCTTACTGAAACTCTGGAAGCCGGTTCGGCCGAGCACGCCATGTGTGTAGAGTTCACCCTGCATGACGTAGAATTCGTGATCAACGGGTTGGAGCTTCTTCGCGGGTTCCACGACGATGAGGCCGTACATGCCGTTGGCGATATGCGTCGGCACGTGCGGGCTCGCGCAGTGATAGACGTAGATGCCGGGACGGTCCGCTTTGAAGCGGAAAATTTTCGTTTCGCCATCCTTCACTTGCGTGAGAGCCGCGCCTCCACCAGGCCCTGTGACGGCGTGGAGATCGATGGAGTGCTTCTCGTGTCCCGCTACTTCGTGTTTCTGTGTATCTTCGTCTTCGTCCTCAGGATGGGTCAGGCGGATTTCCACGGATTCCCCTTCGCGCACGCGAAGAAAAGGACCGGGAACCGTGCCGTTGTATGTCCAGTACTCGTACGTAGTGCCCGGAGCGAGTTCTGCGACCACCTCGCGCGTTTCGAGTGTGATCACCGCAAGGCCGTCGTTGTTGCGCGCGATGGGAGTGGAGAGGTCGTTTGCGGGTCGACTGATTTCCGGAAACGGTCCTCGTTGGAAGAGAGTGCTCTCGCCGGCGGTGGCGCTGCTGATGTTTGCGAAGAGGAGGAAGAGAGCGGTGAAGCCGACGGTCATAAAGACCGGAGCGCTGTCCGAGAGCCAGTTGCGGCGGGAGGGGCGGAAGCCTTTGAGGAGGAGCGAGTTTGTGACGACGGAGACCGAACTCAGCGCCATCGCGAGCCCCGCGAGTTCCGGACGGAGAGTGAGACCAAGAGAGGAGAGCGCGCCGGCGGCGATGGGGATACCCGCGATATTGTAGAAGAGTGCGAAGAACATGTTCTGTCTGATTTTCCCGACTGTTTTCCGGCTGAGTGTGATGGCCGTCACGACATCCCGCAGGTCGTTCTTGACGAGGATAATGCCGCCTGTTTCCATTGCAATATCCGTGCCGCTGCCCATGGCAATGCCCAGGTCGGCCTGCGCGAGCGCCGGGCTGTCGTTGATCCCGTCGCCGACCATGGCGACCCGCTTGCCGTCCGCCTGTAATTTCTCCACTTCTTTTGCCTTGTCTTCGGGAAGCACTTCCGCGAGCACGCGCTCGATGCCCGTAATCCGCGCGAGCGCGTTAGCAGTCCGCTTGTTATCACCGGTGATCATGTAGACCTCGATTCCCATCCATTTGAGCTGATCGACGGCTTCTTTCGAGGTCTCCTTGAGGGTATCTGCTACAGCGATGATGCCGAGAACATGTTTCTCATCCGCTAGCAGCATGGCCGTCTTTCCTTCCTCTTCAAGCGCTTGTAGTTTCTCTTCGGCTTCCAAAGAAGACACTGCTATCTTCTCCATAAGTTTTCGGTTCCCGAGAAAATACATCTTCCCACCAAGTTCCCCCTCCACGCCGTGGCCGGGGATGGCTTTGAACGCTTCGACTACGCTCAGCGTGACACCCTTGTTCTGCGCGTACGTTACGATGCTTTCCGCAAGCGGGTGTTCTGATCCCTGTTCCAATGATGCTGCAATCCTTAGAACTTCTTCCATCGAAGATATTTCGGAGATGCTCATGACATCCGTCACCTCCGGCTTGCCTTTGCTTAATGTTCCGGTCTTATCAAAGATAATGGTATCGATCTTTTTGGCCGCTTCGAGCGGTTCCCCGCCACGGATGAGAATGCCGAGTTCCGCTCCTTTGCCCGTCGCGACCATGATGCTCGTTGGTGTCGCGAGGCCGAGAGCACATGGGCAAGCGATGACGATCACGGAGACGAAGGCGAGAAGAGCGAACGTGAGCGTCGCTCCGAGGACGATCCACGTCGCGAGCGTGAGGAGAGCTATGCCGATCACGGCGGGGACGAACCACGAGGACACCCAATCGGCAAATGCCTGTATCGGCGCCTTGCTCCCTTGGGCATCTTCGACAAACCGGATGATCTGCGCGAGGGCGGTTTCTGCGCCGACTTTCTCCGCGCGGAATTCGAAGGAGCCGTTCTTGTTCATGGTCGCGCCGAAGATTCGGTCCCCCTCCTTCTTCTCCACGGGGATGCTCTCGCCTGTGAGCATGGATTCGTCAACGGCGGACAATCCCTTGAGAATCGTACCGTCCACCGGGATTTTCTCGCCGGGCCGGACAATGACAGTATCTCCCACCTGCACGTCCTCGATGGGAATATCGATGGTTTCTCCATTCCGCAGCACCCGCGCCGTTTTTGCCTGTAATCCCATGAGCTTCTGAATCGCTTCGCTCGTGCTGCCCTTCGCGCGCGCTTCGAGCCATTTGCCCAGCAGCACGAACGTGATGAGGAGCGCGGCGACCTCGAAGTATAGGTTGTGGACTTCTCCGAGCAGCGTCCCCTCGGAGAGCACATGGTCGGCGAATCCGTAGATGCTGTAGGCGTAGGCCGTCGACGTGCCGATGGCGATGAGGCTGTCCATGGTGAATGTTCCCATCTTCAGGCTCGACCACATGCCGCGATAGAAGCCGTAACCGAGCCAAAATTGCACAGGTGTCGCAAGAAGTAGCGAGAGAATTCCCATATATGGAAGAAGGGCCTGGTGCATGGCGTTATGCGGGAAGAACGCCATGACCATGAACGCGAGCATCGGGAGACTCAAGACGAGCCCCGTCCAGAATTTCCAGCGGTAGGTTGCGATTTCCTCTGCCCTGCGCCTGCGGTCGGCGTCGCGATCGCGCTCATCGGCAATGAGAGCGCCGTATCCCGCGGATGCCACCGCGGCAATCATGTCCTGTTCTTTGGTCTGTTGCGGATCGAAGCGCACGTGCGCCTTGGCCGCCGCGAAGTTCACGTTGGCGTCCTCGACGCCGGGGGTTTTCTTGAGTTTGCGGGTGATGAGGGCGGCGCATGAGGAGCAGTGCATGCCGGTGATGGCGAGGGTGGTACGGGAGGATGACATAAGGGAGAGGAGATGGTTGTCAGGGTGACACGGAGGAGGCCATTTTATAGTTCTCGCCGAGGGATTCGATTTCCCGTTTCCACTGTTGAATATCGAGGGTGTTGGTGTGGGTGAGCGTGACGGTCTTCGTCGCCATATCGACGTCGACAGTCTGGATTTCAGAAAATTCGCCGCTGATTTCGCGGATCATCGCGACGCACGAGGGGCAGTGTATGCCGGGAATGGAAACGACTGTTTGCATAGGGGTAACAGGGGTTAGCGGGTGGAGAGGCCGATGATTGCGAGGAGCTCCGCAATACACCTGTCCCGTTCCGTTCCGGATTTGGATGTGAGCTTCTTCACGGCGCAGGTGCGCAGGTGGTTTTCCAGGACGGTGCCGTGGATGTATTTCAGTTGCCCCTGCATGGCGAGGGCGATCTCGAGGATTTTCGGGCAGTAGGCATCCTCCCCGACCATCGTGCGCAGCCTGGCTGTCAGGCCTTCCAGCCGCCCGATGGCGCTCAGTGTTTTTTTCTTCACGTCGTGGTGCATGTGTGGAAGGGGAAGGGGGTAGGGGTATATGCTACCCCCCTCCGCATTCCGGGGTCAAGAGGATTTTTTTACGGTGCCACGATGATCTGTCCCGTCATATCCTTGTGCCCTGCTCCGCAGGGAACAGAACATCGAAAGTCGAAGGTGCCCGGCCTGTCCGTCGGGAGCGTTACGGAGACAGTCTGTCCCTGGATGATTGTCGCGTTGATTCCGAGGTCGGGAACCGAGAAGCCGTGGGTTCCGCTGACGCCGGTAATCTGGAGGACGGCTTCTTCGCCCTGTTTGGCTTGAATGACATTCGGCGTGAATTTCCAGAGTTCCGCGGTGACAGGGATAATCCGTCCTTGTGGAGCAACTTGTTCCACAATAGGTGCAGTGGTGCAGGCAGCAAGTAAGAGCATGAGGATCGGTGAGAGTAACAAAAGGCGTTTCATATGTTCGCAGTGGGAAGAAGTATGGTTAGAAAGCCGCATCGATGGCGGCCTTGAAGCTTTCGAATGGTTGTGCGCCGGAGACTTCCTGTGCCTTCTGTGTTTTCAGGTTCATGACGAAGTTGCCTGGGGTGCCGCTCACGCCTGCGTTACTGCCCTCGTTCATGTCGTCTTGGACATGCTGCTTGAATTTGCCGCTTGCGATGCAGTCTTTGAACTTCGCGGCATCGAGACCGAGTTCTGTGGCGTACTTCTCGTATGCCCATTCGCCTTGTGTCTCGAAGATTTTATCCGTGAATTTCCAAAATGCGTCATTCCCTCCAAGATCATTTGCGCATTCCGAAGCCATTGCTGCCGGTTCCGCGTTCTGGTGGAAGGAGAGCGGGAAGTGTCGGTAGACCCATACCACCTTGTCATCGTAGGTCTGCATGATCTGCTGGTAGGTCGGGTGGACGCGTTTACAGAAGGGGCATTCCATATCGGAGTACTCGATGACCGCGACTTGGGCTTTCTTGAGATCGCCGCGAATGTGATCTGCCTTCGGGTCAATCGGTGGAACGGGGCCGGAGGGCGCCGGTGGCGGGGGTGGAGGTGTGGGGGCTGGAACCTGAGCGACCTGGCCCGGGGGGGCGCCTGCGAGGAGAGGAAAATCACCGATCCGCCATTTTCCTATGCCGAAGCCGATGATGACGCCCATGAGGCCGAGGGAAACGGCGAACCATGGATTCGATCCTGTCTTGCCGGCAGGCAGGCTCATCACGGTGTGGACTGAGGAACTTGGGACGTTCTTTTGAGACGCCGGTTGCCAGTTGATGGTTGCCATAGAAAGAGGGGGGATAAAAAATTGAGAATTGAAAAGGCGTTAGATGACGGTGATGGTGCCGCTGACCATTCCCATGGAACAGCTGAAGGCGAGGGAGCCTGCGTTCGGCGGGGTGAAGGTAACGACATTAGGACCGGTTTTCATGACCTGGGTAATGTTGAGCGATGGGACGACGAGGACGTTTGTGCAGCCGCTGGCCTGCGTCCCATCAATCGTCCAGCGGACAGGAATGCCCGCTTTCACCGTGAGGCGGTTCGGCTCGTAGTAGCCGGGGCCGATGCGCATGGTAATTTCCTGGAAACCATTCACTATTGCCGGCAATTCTGCGGCGGCTGTTGTTCCTCCGAAGGAGGCCAGGCGGGGGAGAGTGAATCCCGTGAGCGTGAGGCCGCTAGAGATGTTGAGGAGCGCCAGTACGAAGACGAGCGTCCCTGCGAAGCGGAGGAAGAGGATTTGGAAGCGTCCTTTAGCGGTTGCGGAGAGCATGCTGATGCCAACGAGGGAAGGAAGAGTTCCGAGAGCGAAGGTGAACATCGTGAGGGCGCCCTGCAGGAAGCTACCGGAGGCGAGCGCGACGAGTTGGAGGGATTGCGTGAAGCCGCAGGGGAGGAAGAATGTGAGGGCGCCGAGGGCGAGCGGGGCGAGGGGATTCTTGCTCTCGGAAAGACCGGCAATCCACCGCGCGAGCGCTTTCGGCGGGCGGAGGGGACAGCTTCCCTTCGGAATAATGTGGAGCATTTGGAGCGCGAGCCAGAGCATGACGATGGCAACGGCGATATTGAGGTACCCCGTTATGCGGGTGCTGATGGTGATGGTCTGTCCGAGGAGACCGACGAGTCCTCCGAGGATGAAGTAGGAGGCGAGACGGCCTATGTTGAAGTGCAGCATGGGGAGCAATTTTCCCCATGCCGTGCGTTCCCGGACAGTCTCGTTGTACTTTGCGGCGACGCTCAGGAGGAGGCCGCCGGTGACGGCGAGACAGCTCGACGTCCCTGCGACGAGGCCGATGAGGAGGACCCCTCCGAGGGAGACGGCGTCCGATGTCGCGGGGGCGATGGATGCGAGATCGAATGTACGGACAATCTTGTACAGCGCGAAGATGATAATGAGGGAAGCGGCGATATGGAGCCATTTTTCCTGTGGCGTCTCTCCGCAGGGACGGCGCTCTCCTTCCGTGGAAAGACGGTAGCCCGCTTTCTCGACAGCATGTTCAATGGCGCTCTCTGGTGGCAGGTTCTTCGTGTTGGCGGTGATCGTGGCCATACCGGTGCGATGATTCACATCCGCGGCGAGGATGCCTGGAATCTTCTTCAGGACGCGTTCGAGGAGGAGTTCGCAGCTCTGGCAATGCATCCCGGTAATCCGGAGCGTTGCGGTACAGGTCGGTGGGGATTCCTGTGGCATAGTCGGAGGGTGAAAGTATAGGGGAAAAGTCCCTGTCTGGCAGGGGGAGACTTTCGTGGAAAAATCCGGCTATATGCGGAGGACGATGGTGGCTATGTGAGAGAGAGGCGGACCGATAGGGAAGTTGGCAGCGAGGGCCGAGGGAAGAGCGGAGTGGAGTGGGGCCGAGATTTTGGAAGCGAGAGGGAGAGAGAAGGGTACGTGCTGTTCTATACCTCGCATCACGGTCAGTACTGCGTCTGCGGGATCCGCCGTGACGCAGTGACCAGAGGTGCAACGATTGCTCTGAGGAACATCGTATGCGATTGGCGACGTACGCGTCCTTGTGCAGGCGAGATGTCCCTCTGCGGAGGTCGTAAGACTGTCTGGCTTCGATGCTTCTGCGGCATACGCGAGGAGTTGCATTGGGCAGAGATTCCCGAGGAAGAGGAAGAGTGTGAAGCAGGTGGTGACGATGGTCGACATACTATGAGTATAGTATCTCATCCGCGCCAGACAAGGTAGGCGAGGTACGCGGCGTACACGAGGAGCATGAGGAAGCCCTCTTTCCGTTCAATGATGTGTCCTGAGCGCTGCTGCCAGAAGAGGAGGCGGCGGTGGAGGGCGCCGGTGTGGACGACGATGAAGAGGATGATGGTGGCGAGGATACCGACGAGGAGGTCGATGTTGAGTTCCGGGCGAAAGGTGAGGTGGCGGATGCTCGCGCTCACGCCGAGGACCCAGAAGATGTTGAAGATATTGCTCCCGACGATGTTCCCGATGGCGATGTCCGCTTTTCCCTTCCGTGCCGCGACGACGGAGGTTGCGAGTTCCGGGAGCGATGTGCCGATTGCGACGACAGTGAGTCCGATGAGAGCCTGGGAAACGCCGAGGAACGTTGCGATGCTCACAGCGCCGTCCACGGCAATTTTCCCGCCGACGACGAGGAGGAGGAGTCCCGCACCCATCATTCCGGTGGCGATGGGAAGAGTGCGCGTTTCTTTTTCATGTCCGTCTTCCACACGTTGCATGCCGACGATGTACCAGAGGAAAATGAGGAAGAAGCTGATCAGTGTGAAGCCGTCCGTTCGACTGAGTTCGGAAATGGCGTACCCATCAATCCACTGATCATTGGCCATGATGAAGAGGGTGACGGCGGCGAGGAGAGCGAGGGGGATTTCCTTCCATACCGTCGATGTCTGCACGGCGAGAGGGGCGACGATTGCGGCAATTCCGAGGATGAGGAGAATGTTCGCGGTGCTGCTTCCAACAATGTTGCCGATCGCAATGTCATTTGCTCCTGTAAGGCTGCTGAAGATGTTCACGGTGAGTTCTGGGAGCGAGGTGCCAAAGGCGACGATGGTGAGACCGATCGCGAGTTCCGTCACCCCCAGCCGCCGCGCGATTGTGCTTGCCCCATCCACAAGCCAATCGGCGCCTTTGACGAGGAGGACAAGGCCGGCGATGAGGAGACCGAGGGCAAGAAGCATGTATTCCAGTGTACCGCGTTGCGTTCTGGAAGCGAATTCTTACAATGATGGTATGACAGTGCCTACACCTCCGCTGGACATCGCTCTGCTTCGTGCAGAGATCGAGAAGCTTCGGGCGGAGGTCCAAACGTTCAAGGAACTTGCGGCGCGCGCACAGGCCGATCTCCAGAACGCACGGGCACGGATGGGAAAGGAGGCCGAGGAGATGCGCGTCTTCGCTGCGGAGCTCCTCATTCGGCAACTCCTTCCGACCATTGACAGTCTCCGTCGTGCGTGCCGGCACCTTCCGGCGGATCTTCAGAGTCACGAATGGGTGAAGGGAGTGCTTTCAACGGAGCAGGAATTCTTGCGACAATTGAAGAGTATCGGTTGCGAGTCAATCGATGCTATGGGGAAGTCCGTTGATCCGCTACAGCACGAAGTACTACTCACTGTTCCTGGGGAGGAGGGTGAGGTCATTGAGGTCATCGAAGATGGGTATCTCTTTCATGGCAAGGTGCTGCGTCCGGCGAAGGTGAAGGTGGGGCAGGGGGTTTGATCCAGGCTCTCACGCGACCCCAGTACTTTCGAAGTCTCTTGGGGATCAAGAATCCCAAGCCCAGTAACTCTATGCCGACGAAGATGAGCCATGCGCCGGGTGTGAGTGGGGTGACAAGTGCAGTGATGCCGATGATGAGGAGGAGGATCCCGAGGACTCTTTTCAAGCCAAGGAAGAGCATATTCTTATAGTACAGTGTGGCTTACAGTGTTTGTGGTAATGCAAAGCCTGAAGGCATCACCTTTCTCCTCAAAATTCTTGAACATGTTATAGCTTGGGGAAGCCGGGGAGAGGAGGACGATGGAGAATTGAGAATTGATTTTTGCGAATTCCACCGCTTCTTCCATGGAGTGTGCGTCGATCGGTGTGACATTGACTTTGGTTTTCTTAAGTGCTTCTCGGATGCTGGGGCCGCTGTCTTGGAATACTTCGACGTTGCTTGGTACAAGGAGGATGACATTTTTGATAGAGGAGCATGCGATCCGCTGTGCAAGGTTTGTGAAGTCGTAGCCGCGGTCCAGACCTCCGAGGATTATGGTTGTGACGCGGGACCCGATGGCGTCGAGCGCGGCGATCGTTGATTCGGGCGTTGTCGAGATCGCATCATCGATCCACTCGATTCCATGGTGGATGCCGAGAGACTGGAGGCGGTGGGGAAGAGGCTGGAATTCTCTGATTGCCTGGATTGCTATGGTACGTGGAATGCCGCGATTCTCCGCAACTTTCCATGCGGCAGCGATGTTGTGGAGGTTGTGCTGGCCGATAAGTCTCGTTTCGTCGATTTTTACTGGAGCATCCTTTTCGCTGTAGGGGATTTTTTTACCGGGACTCAGCATGGCAATTGCGTCTGCCCCCTCTCCATAGAAAACCACATCAGTTTTCTGTTGGAAGCGGCAGATATTTCGTTTTGCTTCTTTGTACGCCTCGAGCGAACCATGGTAGTCGAGATGTTCCGGGAAGAAGCTCGTGATGACTGCAATATGCGGACTGACAGTTAGATTCATGAGTTGGTAGCTGCTCATTTCCATCACGAAGATCGTCCCAGTTTTCGCGAATTTGAGATAATCGAGCGATGGGTTGCCGATGTTCCCGATCAGATGCACGTTTTTCCCGGCTGTTTTCAGAATCTCGAATATGAGGCTTACAGTAGTGCTCTTACCTTTGGATCCAGTCACACCAATCACCGTGGCGCCTGTGTCGGCGATGGTATCGAAGAAAATTTGGGTGGCGCTGACGAGGTGATAGGTTTTAGGTTTTAGGTTATAGAGTGGCAGTAGCGAAGGTGGAATTCCTGGGGATTTTATGACGACATCAAAGTGGTGAAGGTTATTGAGATATTCCGGTCCTACCTGAAACCTGACACCTAATACCTGACACCTTGCGGATGTTTCTTCGTTTCGATCTGCAACAGTGATATCTGTTCTTGGAGCATATTTCTGGAGGGCACGGAGTGTCGATTCTCCTTCTCTGCCGAAGCCGAGGATGCATATTTTCTTTCTTTGGAGGGAACGTATGTGCATGAGTGTTCATGAAGGAGATTCGGAGAGCACCGTTGCAAATGTAGGTGGAATGGCATGGTCCACTGTGGGATCAAGGGCATCGCGGACATAGTGTGCTGTGTTGGTGATGTGCGGAAGTTCTCGCTCGAAGAAAAGTTGCATCACTGGGGTATCGTTGAATTCTCCGCGTTCTCGGATGAGGAGAAAAGCTGTTTTCGTTTCTTCCGGTGTACCAACGCATTCGAAGGGTTTTACTCCTTCAATGCCGAGGAGAGCCATATAGGTCGGTAGGAGAGTCTGTTCCTCAAAGAAGTTTTTTTTGAAGATATGGAGAATCTTTTCCTTCGGGAGGAATGCTGCGTAGAGCGCGAAGGTGAAGGCGCATTTCGCACATGAACAACACCAGAGGTTCGTTGCGGGTTTTCCCCTCTCCACGCGGTCGGTGCTCAAGGTGAGGGGCTTCGTAATCTTCCAATTCGTATTACAGCTCGTCGTGCAGTCGAAGTATTGAGGAAAATGGCTGAAGGCGTGGGTGATGCGGAGTTCGCTCCATGGTCGAAGCAAACTAAAGTACTGGATATCGGGAGTGATGAAGGTGCGGAGGTATTCTTGGAAGAGGCGCTCGAATGCAAGGCTTTTACTCCATTGGTGATTGATTTCCTTTCCATGGAAGAGGAGAGATCCGACGTTCGCGCTCCGTTCATTGCTCATGACGACTGTGCGCGATTCGTAGAGGAGGGCCGTGACGATTGCAAGGAAAGAAAGGTAAGCGGTGATAGGAATGTGACCATTAAGAGCTCCATCTGCATTGAGTGTAAAGAGGGCAGAAGAAAGTGTGCGTTCTATGGAGAGGAGAGGGAGAGTCGTTTGCTCAGCGAGTTCTTTGATGAGAGGGTTTGGACCCATACGGAACATTGTGCAGTGGAAACCAGAACGTCGCAGGAGCTCGATTGTCACCATGGAATCTTTTCCTCCTCCTATGGGGACGAGGACGCGGTCGTTGTGTTGTGTGAAGGATAGCTCTGTTTGGGGTTCTTTTGCAGAGACAGGAAAGTGAATAGAGTTGCGAAAGTCGATGTTGTTTTGATAGAAGAATTCACCGAGGCCGTTCTCGTAGACTTCATTCCAGAATTGTGCCTGCGCTTCTGTGAGCGTTCCGGAATGGATGATAATCTCTTTTGGACAGCATGTTTTGTAGTAGCTCATGCCGCCGATCAAGTGGAGAGCGAAGAGTGCGCGGTCGAGGAGGCCATGTGGGAGATGTCGCACATGGATTCCTCGGCGCGGGAGAGTCAGTTTCTCGACGAATTCCACTTTATTGTCGAGAGTGTAACGGAGAGTAATTTCCGCATTTTCCCGGTCGAAGGCATACGAGTCGAAAATGAAGGTTTGGTAGGATTTCACAGACACATAGTAGTGGAAAAGTGAGTAATACGGGCCCGCCAAAGTGGCTTGCCAGCCGTAGCTCCCCGCAGGGAGCGAAGGCTGGTGCCGGGGGAGGGAATCGAACCCTCAATGCCTTGCGGCACACGATTTTGAGTCGTGCGCGTCTACCAATTTCGCCACCCCGGCATGTGTTATATTCTACCTCTTAAGGAGTGTTATTACTTCCTCATCCTTCACCTGGGGGAATTCCTGATACCACTGCCCTACGGCGTTGAAGTTCGTCGGAGTGTGGAGGACGACGAACTCGTCGGTCTTTGCTCGTAGATTTTCCGCGGTATCTGGCGGACAGACTGGGAGAGCGACGATGATCTTTTTTACGCGTTTCTGCCGCAGATCGTCGATCGCGGCGAACATCGTGCCGCCGGTGGCAGCGCCGTCGTCGGTGAGGATGATGATTTTTCCTTTGAGGTCAGGCCGCGGTCGCACGTTGTAGGCCAGCACGCGGCGTTTCATCTCTGTCATTTCTTCCTCAATTAGAGACTCAATGTCTTCAAAAGTGATGCCGTAGGTTTTCATGAGATCCTCATCGAGGAACGTCGCGCCACCTTCCGCGAGCGCTCCGATACCGAATTCCCGGTGACCGGGAAAGCCGATCTTCCGGACAACGTAGGGGTAGAGTGAGAGCTGCAGTGTGTCCGCGATCACACGGCCGATGGCAACACCTCCGCGGACGAGTGCGAGAATGATGGCGTCGGGTTTGGCTTTGTGCGCAGAAAGTTTTTCGGCGAGGAGCGTGCCTGCTTCGGTGCGGTCTATGAAACCCACCCAAGGAATATATCCTTGGGCGGGAAATCTCACCATTTTTATATATCGCGGCTCATGACGATGCAAGTGACGCCGAAAACGGCAACCCCTGCAACGACGGCCCATAAAACGTCAGTGGTGAGCTGGTAACAGCCGACCGCTGCAGCTGCGGAGAGGGCCAAAGACCCCACAAGCCTCAAGTTTTTCATGGGATCCTCCTTTCTTTTCTTTGTAAAAGACCAGTATGGTGAGACGTGGCAAGCGTAGCAAGATTATGTGTGTTGTCTATTTTTCATTCCTGCTATTCTCCTTTTATGGGTGTGTTGTCCCTTTCCCGGCGTCAGTTCCAGTCTCCATACGAGCGCTTCTGTACTGTCCTGGAGCATGTGATGGAGAGACTGAAGCTTTCCACGCGGGAGCGTGCAATGCTTCGGGAACCGCAGCATGAGCATGCAGCGGAGCTTTCTCTCCAACGGGACGATGGGTCTGCCACAGTATTCCCCGCCTATCGAATTCAGTTCAATAATGCCCGTGGTCCTTATAAAGGAGGGATTCGCTACCACTCTGCGGCGGATGCGGATGAGGTGAAGGCTTTAGCAGCTCTCATGGCGATAAAAACTGCAGTGGTGGATATTCCATTTGGTGGGTCGAAGGGTGGGGTGCAATGTGATCCGAAAACTCTTTCACGGAAGGAGTTGCAGGAACTCTCCCGTGCCTACGTTCGCGCATTTGCTCCGCATCTCGGTGCGGATATTGATTGTCCGGCGCCGGATGTGAATACCACGCCGGAAATCATGGCGTGGATGCGGGACGAGTACGAGAAGGTGACACGTACGTACGATCCGGCGATGATTACGGGGAAACCTTTGTCATACGGAGGGTCCCGTGGGCGCGATACAGCAACAGCTCGAGGAGGATTCTTTATTCTCCAGGAACTCGTGGACCGCGATGCCCTGGATCCCAAGGAACTCCGGGTGGCGATTCAGGGGTTCGGCAATGCCGGGGCTGCCATGGCAATTTTTCTTCACCAGGCGGGATATACCGTGGTTGCCGTCTCCGATTCGCAGGGAGGGATTTACTGTCCAGAGGGTCTCGATCCAATTCGTATCCAGAAATACAAGAAGAAAACGGGGTCGGTGACGGGTGAGTATTGCAAAGGATCGGTGTGCGATATTGAGAAGATGAAGCTCGATCATGTGCGACGTGTCACGAATGCAGAGCTCTTAGAATTACCGTGTGATGTTCTCATTCCTGCGGCGCTCGATAACGTCGTGACGGCGGAGAATGCCGAGCGGGTCCAGGCGCGCTACATCCTGGAACTGGCGAACGGGCCTGTGAGTCCGGAGGCGGATGCTCTTTTCGAGGAGCGCGGTGTGACGGTCGTTCCCGATGTCCTCGCGAATGCCGGAGGAGTGACCGTGAGTTACTTCGAGTGGAGCCAGGGACGCAGCGGTGAGCAGTGGACCGATGAGCAGGTTGATCGGGAACTGAAGCGCATTATGCTCGATGCATACAAAGCTGTGCGTCGTACGGCGCGACGGGAGAAAATCTCGTACCGCGAGGCGGCGTTTTTGGGGGGTGTGCAGCGGATTGTCACGACGATGCGTGCGAGGGGGTGGGTGTGATAGGCTGTGTCCTATGTACGATGTCGCAATAGTCGGTTTGGGGTGTGCTGGGTATACCGCGGCGATTTACTGTGCGCGGTACAAGCTTTCGACGCTGATCATTGGAGCGGAGGAAGGTGGGATGGGCATGGCGGCAGCGGAGGTGGGGGATTGGCCGGGGACCGTCAATATCACGGGTCCCGATCTCATGGAGAATTTCAAGAAACATGCGCTGAGTTTTGGGGGAGTGGCACACCGCATTGTCAGAATCGATCGCATCGACCCATTCGACTACGCTCAGAGTGACATTCGTCAAAAGGCTTTCCATCTTATTCTTCAAAGTGGAGAGGCGCTTGATGCCCGGACGCTCATTCTCGCGTTGGGGACAAAGAAGCGGCATCTCGGGGTGCCGGGGGAAGTGGAGTTCTCTGGGAAGGGAGTGACGTACTGTGCGACGTGCGATGCATACTTTTACAAGGGGAAAGGTGTGGCCGTTATCGGGGGAGGGGATTCGGCGGTCGAAGGTGCGGCGATTGCTGCGCAAGTGGCGCGGGAAGTGTATCTCATCCACCGACGGAAGGAGTTCCGCGCAGAGCCTTATTGGGTGAATCGTATGAAGGCTCGGGACAATGTCACGTTTGTCCTCGAGCGGAACATTGTCGAGATTCTTGGTAAGGAAAAGGTTACAGGGGTGCGCCTCGATAAGCCTTTTGAGGGTAAGGACATTCTTCCTCTCGATGGGGTGTTCATCGAAGTCGGTGCGGATCCTGCTTCAGGGCTTGCGAAGGATGCTGGTTGTGCCCTCGATGCGAAAGGCTATGTGACAGTGGATGCGGCGCAGTCAACGACCATTCCGGGTATCTTTGCCGCAGGGGATCTCACGACGAACAGTAATTACTTTGCGCAATTCACGACGGCGGCAGGGGAGGGGACGGTTGCGGCGAATAGCGCCTTTAAGTATCTACAGTCGGCGGAAGCAATTCCCTCTCCTCAAGGGAGAGGGTCAGGGTGAGGGGCCGGAGGAGGCGTTGCTGCTCTTGCTCGTCAGGATTTTTCCTCTAGGATGCGGTTATGCCAAGAGGAAAACGCACCGTCTTCGCTGTTTTTTGCCCCGAGTCCAAGAATCGGATCGGGACAGTCCGGCTGCATAAGCAGAATAGTAAGGGGGTGGGGTGGAAGGAGTTTAAGGTCGAAAAGTACTGTCCGATGTGCCGCAAGCGTGTGGCTGTGAAGCTAAAGGAGGAGCGGCATTCGGACTGAGCCGTGGAACTGGGCTGCACTCGCTGGCCCGACAAATCCGAACCGTGTCGGTCTGTGCTCCGTGCTGCCCAGTTCCACGTGCAAGATGGAATTCGGTTGGTGTGCTTTGGGATGTATAGTCGGTGGCGATGGCTACGAAGAAAGAGGTCTATCGGCAGGCGGCATCGGTGGTGCTTCTGCGTTCCTCTATAGGGTGCGGGAAGCACTACGAGGTGCTCCTTCTCCATAAACCTCGGAAGCGCGATGCGTGGCAACTACCGCAGGGTGGTGTGGAAGATGAGGAGGATGCTGAGAAAGCAGCTCTCCGGGAGCTTCAAGAGGAGTCTGGTATTTCAAAGGTGACGGTGATCGGGAGGAGTCGGGAGGTCTATCAGTATGATTTTCCCGCTTCCTATCGGCGCTTCCGTCCGGACAATGTCCGGGGGCAGCGTATTGCGTATGTATTTGCTCTGGTTGGAGGAGATGTGCATGTGACTGTAGATCAAAAGGAGGTTGATGGGTTTGTATGGGTTTCCAAAGAGCATCTTTCCCGGTATATACGCCGCCACGCATACTGCGATTTTGTGCAACGTCTTGTGCAGGAAGCGGTGCTTTATCTTCCATAGATTTCCTTTTTTCCGTGCGTCTTCTCTCTCTTACTCTCCAGAATTTCAGGAGTTATCCAACACTCCGTTTTCCTTGTTCTGGAGGAATGCATCTCCTTGTTGGACCGAATGGGGCAGGTAAAACGAATGTGCTGGAGGCTATTGCCTTGCTCGGTCTTGGGCGTTCGTGCAGGGGTGTGCGTATGGCCCATCTTGGACACTGGGGGTCCTCATTTTTCCGTGTGCGAGGGGATGGGAAAAGTGATCATTCGCGGGAGACGAGCGTAGAGGTGGTTTTCGAGTCACAGCCCTCTCGCATGGCGTACTTTCTCCGTGACGGTCAGGTTCCGCTCAGAAAATTCCTCGGGCGTTTTCCAGTTGCCATTTTCCTTCCAGACGATCTTCATCTTTTCCGTGGGTCTCCACAGCTCCGTCGTCGTTTTCTAAATCGTATCCTTACACAGGTGTGTCCATGGTACTTGCCGCAACTCCTCAAGTATCGGCATGTTCTCAATCAGCGCAACGGACTTTTGAAACATGTGCCGTTGCCATCGGCAGCGGAATTTCTTCCGTGGGAGCAGAAACTTGCACATTTGGGGAGTTCCATCACCCTCGCGCGACTCGAGTTTCTGGAGACGCTCCAACTGACATTCCTGCGCGAGCTCACGAGCATAGGTCTTCTGTGGTCGGATGTGCTCTTCCGCTACATGCGGGCGACTGTGTCACGGGATGCTTTTGCTCTCGAACAGGAATATCTCTCGCTTTTACAGGCGTCCCGTGCGCGAGATATTCTGTTGCGGTCGACCACTACTGGTGTTCATCGTGAGGATTGGCGTATCGAGGTTCAGGGGCGGGATCTTGTGACGTTTGCCTCCCGTGGGGAGCAGCGTCTCGTCTTTTTGGCTCTTCTTCTTCTTGCCGCTGCATATCTGGAACTCCGTCGTTTGGAGAAACCAGTGGTTCTCCTCGATGATCTCTTCTCTGAATTGGACATCGAGCATCAGCAGATTCTTCTTCAGATGCTTTCTTCGTTCCAGGTGTTCATCACTGCCACACGAGTTCCTCAGGATGCCCCTGGGGAACTGTGGCAAGTGGAGAGTGGAAGAGTAGTGGTAGGGGACCGTGCGTGCAGTGTTCCGTAGAACGCGAGCGCTAATGCGTCTGCCGCATCATCTGGTTTTGGAATTTCCTTCAGGTGCAGGAGATGCAAGAGCATCCGTTGCATCTCCTTCTTCGTTGCACGTCCATTGCCAGTGATGGCGAGCTTCAACTGGAGTGGAGTAGGTTCGAGGATTGGACACCTTTGGTGCGCTGTGATCGAGAGGATGACACCCCGTGCATGAGCAACGTCCATCGCGCTGTGTTTATTGTGTCCAAAGAAGAGTTTCTCGATGACGACAATGTCTGGCTGTGTCTCATGAAAGAATGCATCGAGATCCTCAGTAATTTCTTTGAGACGTTCGTGGAGGGGCATGGGTTTTGTTCTGATCGTGAGCCAATCGGTTGCCCGGATGTTCGATGGGTTCGTCATCTCTATGGTACCGAGACCGATGGTGGCAAGGCCTGGGTCGATACCGACGATTCGCATGCGGATAGGTTATAGGTGTTAGGTTATAGGTGTTAGGCAAGAATGGGCGTTTTCTGGTATAATAATCAGATTTATGCCCAATGCTGTAGAAACCGCAGATGCTCCTCGGCCCTACCATCGGCATTGGGTCATTTGGCCGCTCTTCCTCTCCGCTATGGCTGTGTCCTCCTCCCTTGGTGTTGGGTATTTGGAACAGCCTGCCGTGGCGTCGGCCGGTCTTCCGGAAGGGGGAGGCGAGGTGCTTGTGCGGGATGACGGCATGATCGCATGGCCTGCGGGCAATCTCGTGTTCTTTGGGATGCACGGAGCTTTTACTGTTTCAGAACAAGCGGGTCATATGTCGGTTGCAGCTCTGACGACACCAGTGCTCGTTCGGGGGATGGATGCCTGGTCCATCGTTCCTATCGGCTTCCAGTGGAGAAGTGAGAAGGTGGAGCAGCTCCTGCCTCTTCCTTTAGCATTCCAATACGCAAAGTTGCAAGAACTCCGTGACGATCCTTCCTCTCCTCCTCTTGCACGACTATCTTCGTCACTCATTCTTCCAGGTGCGTTGCGTTTTCCTGCAGCGAAGCAGCGACGTGAGGATATGGTACGGAAGCAGCATCTTTCGACCGTTGTCCGTCATGTAGCGCGCGGATACTCCATCGCGTCTCTGGTACAGGATGGCGCGATGCGTGATGCTCTGTCCTCTGATGAGGGCTATCGCGTTCTTCCAATCCTCCTCGCGCAGTTGCCTGATGTTCCCTTGGATCGTGCGGCGCTCTTCCCGTTGTTAGCAGAGAAGGAAGAAGGGGCACTCCTCACGCTCTTCCATCCTTCCTTCCGCGATCAGGCGGCGCTCTTTGCGCTCGATTCGCTCTCTCTCGAGGCGCGGGCTGCGTATCATCGCACGCTCCCTCTTGCCGACCTCCTTCCCGATGCGCTCTCAAGACTCGTGTTCTCTCAGTGGGAGGAAGATATCACGAGAGAACTTCCGGAGTTTAGGGATCCTCTCCCGTTTTTTGCCACACTCCTCGATACCGTGGAGAATGTTGTCCGGGAGTGTGCTCGTCGTGGGTATGTGGAACGTGCACAGCGCTATATCGCAGCAATGCAGCATCTCTCCACTCTTGTTCGGCTGACGCCAGAACTTCATGAGCGTCTCGATGCTTTGCCCGATTTCCTCGATGTTCTCGAGCAGCTTTCTCCTGTGGCGGTTAATACCTCTTCTCCCGTACCTTCTGCGACATTGTTTTCTCTGGAGGAACTCCGCGAACGCGTGACTTTGGATCTTACAGAGCAAGGAGGGATGTTCATTCCACGAACGAGTATTGAGCCGCTTTCTGCAACTACAGTGCGGATTGTATCCCTCGTCCTTGCTACATCCCGTGGTGACGAGCTTCTCGACTTTACCTATGACATAGATCGGAAGGAAGTCTCCGATATTATCCGTGGGAGCACGCGGTATCCATATGCGGTACCTCTCCAGCAGTTTGTAGAGTGGGTGCGACGCGAGTGAGGTGATTTCCTATAATTGACCACAGAGGAGGGTCATCGTACCCTGCAAGGTGACGGGCGATTAGCTCCAGCCTTCGCTCTTCTCCGAAGAGCTACGGCCGGCAAGCAGTTGGTCGAGCAGACAGAATCTTCACAGCATCGAACGTTCCGGGCGATTAGCTCAGTGGTTAGAGCGCGACACTGATAATGTCGAGGTCGGAGGTTCAAGTCCTCCATCGCCCACCAATTACGACTTTTGGGGCTGGCGCGCAAAACGCGCCACCCTATTTTGGCTTCGTATTGCACCGCATCCTCTTTCAAAGCCCAGTTCAAGCCGGCTTGCTTGAGAAATGTTGGGATTTCTTTGAAGTTTTCCGTGTGAAGCAGACTTTTGGCTTCCTTGCTGCGTCGAATCATCTGCCGACACGGTTCTAGCCACTCACAGTGGTTCCGTTCAGCACGGACGATTTTCTGGTCAAGATCGACCTTTGCAGACACGAGCTTGTTCTTCTTTCCGATGTATTCATCATTACTGATCGTGCCTTCGAGCCGAAGGTCGAGGAGGTCTTCGAGTTTCTTCTCCAGTTCTTGTTTCTCACCTCTCAAGTGCTGAACGGCTGCCCGATTATCTGTCTTGCTCCGAGTCTCTTTTTGGGGCTGGCCTAGGAGATTTCCTCTCTTACACTGCCAGCCATGCATCTCAAGTGGAGCAAACTCACCGAGCGCCAGATCAATGAGCTTGTGAAACTGTTCGTTGCAGGAACGACAGGAAGAACAGCCGCTGAGGTGGCCGGCGTGAATCGCCACACTGCTATTCTCTTCTTCCAACGATGCAGGAAAGCCATTGCCGCCCATC
>Ga0209541_10000395_pt1 | contig 85305 bp, 91 predicted proteins | sample RifCSPlowO2_01_FD_184027 | JGI IMG/M metagenome (GOLD analysis project Ga0209541, IMG submission 184027) | Groundwater microbial communities from Rifle, Colorado - Rifle CSP2_plank lowO2_0.1 (SPAdes) (version 2) | ecosystem: Environmental > Aquatic > Deep subsurface > Groundwater | place... | reverse complement strand
GACTATGTTCTAAGGTACGTACCGACAGTACTCGTCCACGCCGTTCTGCCAGGAACCAAGCGGCAACTTCTTGGTCGGTATCAAACAGAGTTCTGATCTTTTCTTCTATTCTAGAAGGGATAACTACAATAGCCATTCTGGTTATTTTTTCCTGTTTTTTAATAAAACTTTAGGAAATTTTTTAATAGAACGTATCTTTTTTGAAAAAATGAACTATTTACTATTGGCAGCAGCCTTGCTGTCTGAAACTCCTGAACCAGCAGTGCCTGTACAAACTCCTCCTCTTATTCCTGTTTCTGATCAGGTGCTGGAATGGTGCAGGTATGTTGATTCTTTTCCAGCAGGCAATGGGCGTATTTATGTCCGGCAGATAACAATAGAAAAAAAATGTTATACCCTCACGTATGAAGACCGCGGGAAAAGGGGGAAGAATGTTGAAGATGTTTTGACCATTCAAGAAAGAGACACGATGTTTGTCGATGAAGGAGCTGATGGGCAGGTAGAAAGCGGAGAGGTAGATGGGATATTTTTCCTGAAGGATCGGCCGCCAGGGCTGATAAAACGAGGTCAGGAAGCCTATGTAGCATTGCTGGAGCAGATTGCAAAGAAAGGCAGCAGAGAAGGGAGCTTAGATGGACAATGATGTTTCTTTAACAAGGATATCTCAAGAACTCCATCAACTTGCTGATCCTCAGAAAGCACAGGTATATTCTCGTTTCTTTAAGACAGGCAAAGGAGAATATGGAGAAGGCGACATTTTTTTAGGATTGACTGTTCCGGAGCAGAGGGAGTTAGCAAAGAGATATGTCGACCTGCCTCTGAAAGATGTCCAGGTATTATTATCCAGTAAATATCATGAGTTTAGGCTGACAGGATTCTTCATTATTGTCTATAAGTTTCAGAAAGAACAGAATAAAGAAATTGTTGATTTTTACATCCAGCATAAAGAAAGGGCCAATAACTGGGATCTGATCGATGGTGTATGTGACAAAATCTTAGGGAAATGGCTGTTGGATAAAGACAAAAGTATGCTGTTAGAGTTCGCTAGATCACCGAGCTTATGGGACAGGAGGATAGCTATCATCAGCACGTTCGAATTTATCAGAAATAAGAAGTTTGATGATACCCTTCGGATTGCGGAACTTCTTCTGCATGATGGTCATGACCTTATCCATAAGGCAGTTGGTTGGATGCTGCGTGAAGTAGGAAAAAGGGATAAAGATGTTTTAGAGCGATTTTTGAAGAAGTGGCATAAAGAGATGCCCAGAACGATGTTACGGTATGCGATCGAGCGGTTTGAAGAGGAGAAACGGCAGATGTATCTGAAAAGGTAAATGGAGAGTAAAAATAAAGATATTTCTATTCGATATTTCTACGCTGATCTCTTATACATCTGTGTGCCAAAAAAACCGACAAACAACAGCAGGACGATTGATCCGCTTGGTGGGATATCGACAATGAATGAAAAGATGATCCCAGAGATAACAGCTATTATAGAACTAACTGAGGAAATGAATAGTGTCTGCTTGAATGATTTGGAGATGTTTAGTGCTACCAAGGTGGGGATAACTAACAAGGCAGAAACAAGTAATATGCCCACTGCTCTGATGCTGACAACAACAACCATGGCAACGAGGATCGTAAACAAGAAATTTGCCAGAGGAATGTTTTTCCTGCTCAACTGAGCTAATTCTTCGTTAAATGTTAAGTGGAACATATCCCTGTAGAAGAACAGCAAGAAGATAATGACAGCTAGCAACAAGGAAAAAGCGATGATAATATCGGTGATGCTTAAGGCTAAGATACTTCCAATGAGGTAGCTGTAAAGATTTGTGTTAAAGCCACGGACGATGCCGATGATGACTACTCCTAAACCTACTCCTAAGGATAGGAGCAGGGCGATAGCAGCATCTCCGTAGATATTCTTCTTCACCAAGGATCTTACCCAGAAGCTTCCAAGGACGACGGTGATTAAGGCAGCAATAATGGGATTTACGCCGAGAAGCAAACCTAAAGCAACTCCGCCAAAAGCAAGATGGGCTAATCCATCACCCAGTAAAGATAAGCGCCGCAAGACGAGAAATGGTCCGACTAAACCACAGCAGAGGGCGATAGCAATCCCGCCAAGCAACGCTTTCTGCATGAATCCATATTGGAGGAATCCATAACTCCATGCTTCAATCATGATGATGTCCTCCTGAGGAGTGACTACCTAGAGAATGACTAGGACCATGGTGGTGGATGAAATGCTGTCCATACATCTGCTTTAATAATTGTGGCATATCTTGCGGATGGCCCATGCAGCAGATACGGTGATTAATGCAAAGTACTTTCTTAACTAATGAGGAAAGAACACCAACTTCATGAGTGACAAGGATGATCGTTATCCCTTTCTTGTTTAATTGTTTCAGTAATGCATAAAATGCTTGCTGGGCCTGTACATCAACTCCCGCAGTAGGCTCGTCTAAAATCAATAACTTTGGGCTTCCCTGCAATGCCAGTGCAATCAGCACTCGTTGTTGCTGACCGCCAGAAAGGCTGATAAACTTTTTTTGGAGAAGATCTTTTATTCCTGTCTGCTTGACCGCTTCTCCTTCTTTGGTGATCAGAATCTCTTCAACAGTTCCGGGAAATGTTTTATCGATAGTATATCGTTGAGGAACATAGCCCATTTTCTCTTTTGGTATGGATAGAGATATTTTACCAGATGTTGGCTGAAGAAGTCCCAAAAGGACTTTGACAAGGGTGGTTTTTCCAGAACCATTTGGGCCGATCAAGGCAATAAAATCATGCTCTACGATCTCCACATTAATATCCTCTAAGATCGTATTTTCTCCATAGGAAAAATGAAGATTTGATACGGAGATGAGGGGTTTTGCGGTCATGGGTCAATGATCTCTTTTTTTATTTTCTTCCTCTTTCTTCTTCTCTCTTCTGATATTATCTCTTTAAGATATATAAATGTTCTAGCTGCATTCTAAAGCAAGCTGAAGCGCCTGCAAGTCTTTTCTCATGAGAGAAACGTATGTTGCCGATGGATCAGATGATCCTTCTAGGGGATTTAACTCTATTATTTCTGCTCCTACCTCTTGAGCTATTGTTCTGGCAATCCTCGGGTCAACCAATTCTTCATAGAACACATACTTCATATCATGTTCTTTTGCTTGTTCAATGAGTTCTACCAATTGTTGAGGTGTCGGCTCTACCTCTGGCTCTAAGCCGGTAATGGCAATTACATCAAACCCATAATCACGCGCTAGATAGGCAAAGGCATTATGATTGACGAGAATGGTATCTTTGTTGCATGAAGACAGCCCTTCTTTAAATTCTGTATCTAAGGCTTTCAAGGCCTCCATCGTCTCTTGCCCATTCTTAAGATAATGCTCGCTATTTATGGAATCTGCTTCCACTAAACCTGTCATGATATTCAGCGCCATCTTCTGCGCATTTTTTGGCGAAAGCCAGATGTGAGGGTCATTTCCCGCAAGCTCCTTTTCATCTCTTCTCTCTTGCTCTCCTTCATGCTCATCATCTTCTCCTTTCAATAACGATATCCCCCTACTAGCAGGGATAACTTTTGCCTTCGGATTCACTTTTTCTAGATCTTCTTCAAATTCTGCAAATCCAATGCCCATAGTTATAAAAGCATCAGCGTAGGATAATTTTTGCAGATCGCTGGGATTTGGCTCATAATCATGGGGCTCCACTCCTGATGGCACTATGGAGTAAACTGTTCCTGTATCCCCTACAATGCTTTTTGTGAGGTCATAGAGCGGATAGAATGTTGCTGCTACCGTTATTTGCCCATCTTGCGCAGGAGGTGTTTGTGGTGAAGAACAGCTGGTGAGTATCGTTACCAGCAGAAAGATGCTTCCTAGAAGAGATACATATTTCATCTGCTTTTTTTTGTGTCTGTTCTTCATTTTTATATCCCTATTCTAAGAATGACACTATATAAACTTTATTGATACTTATTCTCAATAAGAAATACCCCAGGCCAGTTTATCCAAACCCAACATAACTCTGTCGGACACTTTCCGTTGCCTTCTCTTTCTTGACAAATTCCTTGAACAATGGAACTTTGACGGGAACGGCAAATTTGGTGAAGGTTGACGTGACTAAGGCTTCTCCTTTGTCTAATGAAGCGATGTTTCGGTTATCCTGGGATAAGTCTTGCGGAGAGCTTTCGATGACGGCCTGCCGTTCGGAATTCATCTCGATGCCTAGAATTATTTTTGTGTTCATGTTCGCCAAGATATTTTTTGGGATCTCTGATGGCAATTGGGTGATGGCGATCAAGCCAACTTTAAATTTCCGCCCTTCTCTGGCGATAGCATCAAAGATATTGCTGCCTTGTTCCAGCACTTGTTTTCCCAAGACTCTAGGAGCTTCTTCAAGCACGATCGATACTACTGGTTTCTCTGCCAGCTGTCCTTGTTTCTTGTAATACTTATACTTTTGAAAAATCTCCGTGGTGATCATGCTGCCAATCAATATCTCGATGGAGCCAGAAAAGTAGCTGGTATCTACGATGACTACTTTTCCTTGCTCTAATTCCAGGCAGATCTCGCTGATCGTGTTTTCTCCCGCAATGCTGTCAAACACACCTTGGCAGCTCAACATTCCGTTCTGAAAATCGAGGCCGAGCAGAGAAACTAATTTTCTTTTTACTACAGACATGGTATCTTCATGGAATTTTACATTCTCGATGCGATCTTCTTTCATCAAGTGTTCGATCCAGTTCTCATGGAATTTCTTATGGTAGACAAACAAACATTGCCTTTGCGGGTCAGATAATCCTATTGCTCCCTGAAAATGCTCCGGCTTCAGCTTGGTGATATTGATCTTCAATGTTTTTGCTCCGGGAGGAGGAGAGTACGGGGTGTAATAAGAGATACTGTTGTGGGAAGGATGATCCTTTAGGCCAAGACCAGTTCGGCCATAATATTCATCATGCGGATCTAACACTAACATGCCAGCGTAATTTTTTCCAACGATATCCCAGAGGATGCAGCTCATCAAATTACTCTTTCCTTTGCCCGTACTTGCGGGAATTAAAACGTGATGGCTCAACACCTCTTTTCCCGATAAAAAGATATCAAAATCTAATTCTTTGCTTCCTGACCGTAATTTTCCTAGAAATAAAGGGTAGGGGGGAGTGGTTACAAAAGAAAGATCTTCTTTTTGGATAGTGCGTACTTTGGAGAAGAATGCTGGCAGTGTTTTACAGGTTTTGCTGTTGCCGCTTACGTTTAATACTGGCTTGAGGAAAGCAAGCTGATAATTTCTTAGTGTTTCATCGATGATAGAGAAATCTCCTTCTTCTAGATTCATCCCTGCGACCATCTCCAGATTCTGTGGAGATATTTGACTTCCGTAGATAAGATCGTATACTTGAAGGATGAATTTCTCACCATGGTCTTCAATAACAACTAACTCGCCTAATTCTACTTTCTCCTGGGCTTTTATCCTCATCACGATTTTAGAAAAGTCTCCTGAAACAACTTGCCCTTTAATCATGGGATTCTTTTGCTGAGTCTGTTTTTAATGATTTGGATGGTCAATAAGATATTTATAACAGAGTGCCTTTCTTGTTAGGATGCCCAGAAAAACTAAAGTTTTGTATCCCTCTCCTTTATATCCCTCAACTTCGCATCCTCCGATCAAGGCCGTGATCTTCGACTTTGATGGAACGCTGGCAGATACGATGATGATCGTGGCCAAGTCTGTCAACCAACATGCGGAGAAGTTTGGCTATCGAAAGATTGACCTCTCTCTAATTCGAGATAAGCGGGCTATCGATGTGATCAAACAAGATATGGGCATCTCTCTATGGAAAGTTCCCTATCTGATATGGCGGGGGAAGAAAATCATCCAAAAGGAGCTGCAGCAAGCTAAACTGTTTCCAGGGGTTATGGAGATGATTCAAGCTTTACAAGAAAAATATATGGTGGCTATCCTCACGTCCAACCGAAAAGATACTGTCCAGCATGTTCTGGACAAACATAAAGTGAAGATACCTTCCATCTATTCCAGCGGCTTGTTCCGGAAGCACCGTTCCCTGCAAAATATTCTGGACAAGCTTGATCTTCAGCCGGATGAAGTGATATATGTGGGCGATGAGCTGCGGGATATCGAAGCATGCCGTAAGGTAGGGATAAAGATAATTTCTGTTTCTTGGGGCTATAATTCTCCTCAAGCTCTTCGAGAGGCAGGGGCGGATTTTATTGCTGGACAGCCGGAAGATGTAGTAAAGATTATGAATCATCAGCAGAAACTTTATAAATAAGCCACGGTTTGAAGAGGTCATGGAAGCAGTTGTAGTACATTTTAGGCAAGGACGGCATCACGTTAACCCCAAACAGATGGTGTTAAAGGTAGCAGATACTGCTGAAAAGGCGGAGAAAGCTATAGGGAAGACTGTCGCTTGGACATCTCCAGCTGGCAAAGTTATCAAAGGGAAGGTATCTGCTCTGCATGGAAGAACCGGAAGCGTTCGAGCTATCTTTTCTGAATCAGGATTGCCGGGACAGGCTTTAGGGAAGAAGCTAAAGATAGAATAAGTTTTATCTCGTTTCTGTTTAGAAATGGTTTTTGGATTATTTTTCTAGCTTTTTAATTTCAGCCTTTAATCGTTTGACCGCAGCAGCATCTTTTCTGTTCTCTGCTTTCTTGATCTCTAGCTCTTTTGCGGTGATAAGCATATCGTTCATCTTTCTCTTGATCTTGTCTGCTTTTGTCGTATCTCCGGCTTCTTGTGCGGCTTTCCATTGGATGATAAGGTCATTATATTTTGCTATCCGCTTATGTTCAAGCATCTTGACCGGCTTTCTTCGCAGCTGGGCATTCTCTTGTTTACGCTGTTCAAAGTATTGTTTTGGTGTTACCCCATCCGGAAATAATTCTAAGCCGCCGCTGATCGTTTTTCCTTCCCTATTCCCTTTGATAATCCCCATCACTTTGTCAGTGAAAGCTTCCGGATGATGAAGACCTTTGCTAAACCCTTCAAACATCTTTACGACTTCTTTTAATTTCAGAGCGAGATATTCATCTCCCTCTAATCCTTTCAATCCATATCTTTTCTTATCGTCTAGAAGCTGTCGCAGCGTGTAAATTTTTCTCAGGGGCTTCATGATCAATTGGTGGTCTTCTTCATCTTGTGGTGGAAATCTTTGATATGCTTCTTCGGCGATGATAATAGCTTTATCCAGCTTTCTTTTGATCTCCCCAATCATCTTTCGAACGTTTGAAAGGTCTACCGCTTCAGCTCCGGGCTTGTCTGCTTTTTCCTGTACTTCTAGCTGATGCCGGAGGATAGGAAGGAAGCGTACTTCCAAAAAATCAGCCGTTTCAAAGAGAAAGCCGCTCTTTGATCCTACAGCGGATGAGCCATCGCCATGGATGAACCAGATGACTTTCACTTTTCCTGCTGTTAGAGCTACTTTTTCTACCAATTCGGCAAATTGAGGATTATCTGCATCATGAGGGATGGACGTTATCTTGTACTTCACAGCATCGATAGGGTCAAAGGTAGCTCCGCCTTGCACATCATACTTCTGTTCTTTTCCCTCTTTTTCTACGATCAAGGTGGAGGGGATAGATTTACCGTCTGCACGGCGGATGACCTTCACGATAAGCGTTGTCACTTGAGCTTCGCTGTCATGGATGATGACAATCTCTTTCGTTTCAGCAGGATTGATGCTGAACTCTTCACTTTCTTTCATTTGCCCTTGATACGTTGAGAGAACTTGATATGTTCCTACGGGAATTCCAACGAATTCATAACCCGGATCTTCGTCAGGATTTGTTTCTACTGGATCACCATACGGCTGACTGTCATGCAGTAGTTGGATGGAACTTCTTATGGGAGTTTTATCAGCATAAACATGGATTCTTATTCTTGCGGGAATTACTGTCCGTAACGGATGCTGGAAATCATATTCTTTGACAACATTATCTATGATGACAATGACATCTGTATCCACTCCTATGGGCAAGAAAGCGTCTGATGCTGGCGTGGAGCTCACTCTATATCGGCTTATGTGAAGCCTTGGAATTTCATACTGATTCTCTGCGGTAATGATCACCGTCGTTGCAGGAATTTCATCATCATCTTCATTAATCTGGAAAACTTTGATCTCCGTTTCACATCCTAAATCATTCCCCGATGTATCCAAAATTTTTCCCCGTAAAACAGCTAAGCTTGCTTCTTCTCGCTTATGTTGAAAATCTTGCGTGACATCTTTGACAAATAAACTTACTTCATGTTCCTGCTCTTTGAATTTGATGGGAAGCTTATCATCAAGAGGATTAGACACTACCTTGTAATTATCACTTCCTAAGTCTGGGAATTCATAATAGTCCTTGACCGTGATCTGAGCAACAAGTTCCCAGATATTGTTAACGTTTTTATACAAGGTTATCTTGCTCTTGCAGCCTAAAGGATTTCCTTCTTCATCTCCTATGCTGCCGCTGAGTTTAATTTTTCGTGTTTTGACATGTTTAAAATTCACTTCAATGCTTCTTATTGCATCCCAAGCAATCGTCTCTTCTTCGATCGTGTCAAATAGAACATCATCTGGCTCTGAACGAAGCTTATACGTTCCTGCAGGCAGATGTTTCAATTCTTCTTCTTTAAATTCATATTTTCCTTCGGTAGTGCTTTCTTTTGAAATGATCTCGCGATCTCCCTGAAGCAATGTTATCTTGCTAAAGAGCGAGATGCCATCATGATCTGTCACTATACCCAATATCTTTGGCTCTGGGCTCTCTTCATGTATAAAATTATGGGGCTTCAATTCATCTCCAGCCAGCTTAAACACTTCTTGTTTGGTATTATACTTTCCTTCTGCTGGACGTGAGGTGATGTCATAATCTCCTGGCACTAAGTTCAGGAATCGGTAGGCACCATTGAAATTTGCGTCAATGACTACTTTTCCATCTTTCTTCAACGTTACTTTACTGATGAGTTTTGTTCCTCCCTGATTGACGATGCTGCCGTAAACTCTCGCTAGTTTCGGCTCTTCTTTTGGCGTATCACGGCTGCCTTTGCCTTCCTCAGAACTGCTACTTCTGCTACCTCCAGAATCTCCTCGCTCGTGGCTTCTGCCGTGTCCTTCACTATGTCCTCCACTATGTCTTCCACCAAAGCTAGGGAACTTGAATCCCTTTAATAGTGTTAAGAGTAAGCGTAACAAATAATAGATGATGAGAATCATGACTAAAGCCATAGCTATGTCTAAAAAATCAAGAACTGAGCTTACCGTCCAGGAAGTAAGATCAACGGCCATGCTCAAACCTCCAGGAAACTCCATCTAAGCTAAAAGAAATCTTTTTGCTGTCTTCTAAATATTGAAGAATTCGCTTTATCGTATAATGGTTGACTTGTTTTGGTAATCTTCTCTTAATCTCTGCGATGCGCAATGGTTCTTTTGCTTGTTTCAAGACAGCTTCTACGCGCAAGATTGTCGTCAACGTAGGAGAATGGTCTTTCCGCTTCATGATGAGTACCTGAACTATTTTGAGTATATAAAGATTTCTTTATTATTTATTATTCTGTTTTTGTATTATTTTTAGAGTAAAATAATATTAAAAGTAATATTTTTAAAGATAAAATATTGTAATATATTATTGATTTATCTATTTTAATAAATAAAAGTTATATTTATGTAACTTATATCTTAGGAAAACAAGCTTGTCTAGAGCATGGGGCATAGTGTCAAATAATTTATAAAAGTGATATGAGGCATCTTTCTTAATGCCCAGAGCTTTGCTTAGAGATCAATCGGGCAGCAAGCTTGAAGCCATACCAAACGATAAGGATGATGACGGCACTCATGGCTAGATCGAGAAATTGCACGGCATGGTCAATGAAGAAAAGGCTATAATCCATTTATCCTCCCAGTTGGAGCAAGTGGAATTTGATCGCTCCCAAGATCCATAATAAAAAAACACATAAGCATAATTTCAAGAAGACGTGGCCAGCATGCTCTTCATGGTCATGACCAGGTATTTTCCACAATAAATATCCCACGGCAACAACTGGACCGCCGATCAAGATAAAAGCGACGATGGCTGCCGCTCCTCCTCCGACTAACAACAATAAGTTGTCTGCAAAGAATAAGGCTACGATCGTGGCTAGAACTAAGCTGATGACAGTGGCATATTTTCTGTTGAAGATTTTGATGATGTGCTCATTGGACGTCACGGCAAAGAATAGCGTGAAGGTCAACAGCCAAATAAGGATACGCATCAACGATAATATGACGGTTTGGTCTGATAAGCCTAAAAAATCTAGATTGCCAAACTGGATGATCTTGCTGCTCAATCCTCGGAAAGTCTCAACGGGATTAGCGGCAACAAGGGGGAGAACGATGAGAAGGGCTAATATACTCCTCGACAGGGCTCGTATTCCTCTTTTTATCATCTTTTGAAGGAGAGCTTTATTGTTTATAAAATCTTCTCCGTCAAGTACTACTTCAGTAATCTGAAGTTCAGCCAAGTCGTCTAGGTCGTAAAGCCAACAAAATCATTTATGGTTGAAGCTGAAGAATAGTAACTGTCTATTTTTATATGATTTTGACCGTTCTTTTTTCTAACGATGCGCTTAGCTGTCTTTACCTCTTGACCTTGACGACGACTTGGCTTTATATTACTGAAGCAGTACTCCATCCAAAATAGATCACGACTTTTCTTATTGAACAAAGAATAATTAATTTTATATATCACTCCTTTTGCTCTGCTCGTTCGAGGTGAAATTATGGAAGATTTTTATTTTGTCAGAAATTTGGAGAGCATCGCTGGAGTTCGGTATCTTGCAGTAAATGCTGAGCTTGAAGGAGAAGGAGCAAATATCTGTTTCGGACCGCCAGTCATCGATGGAAGAGTTAGGCTAGACTCACCGATGGTGGGGCTTTACGCCAGAAGGGAGATTTTGGGAGTACCAAACTTAGCAGATGCGTTAGCGGAGGTACAAGATCATAACTTAAATAAATTATCTCTCCAGTGCGCAGAGGATGAAGGGAGACATCACCGATAATTCTTTTTTTCTTCTATTTTTTTTAGAATCACGCTGCTTTACGTTGCTTTTGCTGTTTCTGGAGCAGGCTTTTCTACTGCAACTTCAACTGCAGCTCTTATCCGCTGCAATTCGCGGGCAAAATCTTCATGCAAGAGCAGCATCTTTTCATGGGCTTGTATCGCTGTCCTTAGAGACGGCCTTCTGTTGTCGGACATCGGTTTTAATCCATGCTGTTCGAAGTCATGCAAGTAATCTGTTAACGATTTCTTCCAGCTAGGGAGCTTTTCTTTTGCTTTCAATGGAAGATGCCCTTCTTTATCGATGCGGGCTACTTTTCCAAGAATATCATTGACTTCCTTGTCTTGAAATCGTGCATGCAACGCCAATATTCCCGTACGAAGATGAGAAAATTCCTCATCGATCTTTTTCTTGTCTTCTGTAAGCTGCTTTAAATCTGATCTTAAGGAATGTCCTTCTTCCAATTTCTGCTCAATCTCTTTCTTCAATTTTTCAAAATCTTTCGCTAAGATCGTGTTTTCTGCACTCGCCTTGCTGAAATGCTTTTCTGCCGTAAGGATAAGATCATAAAAATGGCGAAGCAGGGCAAGGAATGATTTATACTCATTTTCATTCTCCAAGCCTTTCTTTCGTATCTCTTCCACTAAAGGAACGAGCTGCTTGAAATCTTCTTTCAATCCTGCTAACACTTTTCCCATTTCCTGCTCTTCCACTTCTTTGCCTAGCAGATCATCAAATACTCGTTTTCCTTCCTGCTGCAGTTCTGCGGTTAAAGCAAGGTCATCTTTTACCCGACGTTCATGGTGCTCGTTGGAAGACATTCGTTCTTTTCTCTCATAGCTGTTGTGGTCTCCATCGCCTTTGCGTATGGACCCGACCGCTTTAACCACAGCCAAACCTCCGCCGATGGTTGCTAGAGCTAATCCGGAACGAAACGCCCAGACGACGGCTGTTCCAAGGCTTAATTCAAGGACCATCAGCAGATCCCTCCTATCTCATTAAACGTAACTGCCCCATACCCATAAATTACGGCTAACCCTATACAAACTAATGCCAAGAGCAGCCAATGAAATTTTCCGAGATTTTCTTTCATTCTGATCCAAAGGTAAATACCACCTACCAAGGGAGCCCAGACTAAAACCCAACCAATGATGGCTGCATAAGAACTTCCGATAAAGCTCAAGATGCTTTCCGGAAGAAAAATGAACGTCACGATGGCAACGAAGAGGGAAATTCCCAACCCTGCTGCTGAAGGGAACCCTTTCTCACTCTTGCTCAGCCAGCTGTGGCCATGTTTCTCACCAACCATCATCACGACGGAATTGAGAACGATAAAAGTGAGGAAAGCGATGAGGAAGCGGGTAATTGCCGTCAGCTCGTCTTCACTCAGGTTGCAGAGGCTGGAGCTGAAGGTAGATAATGCGGAGATCACACTGTCTGCTTTGCTGCTAAAGTCGAATGAGCCGGCAGAGCTGTTGGAGCTGCAGGAAGCGAGAAAAATAGTTGATATAAGTACGACTATGGCCAGCATCCTCCTTTTCAGATCCATAAGATAATGAAGGATAGAAGATATATAAACCTATTTGCTAGGGAAAAGGAGGTGGTTGAGTTATGCTTCACGCGGCCAGCAGTGATTCCCGTTCCAAGAACTCCTCAAACTTGATGATCTCTTTTAATATCTCATCGGTGCCTTGAATCCAGGTGATCAATGTTTGAACATCTTTTTCCAGAGCGAGAACAATCAGGTGAACTTTTTGTTGCGCTCCTCTTGTTTGGCTATAGTTCAGTTGTAAGATAGCTTCCAGATCACGCTCACTCTTTTCTAAGAGAGCAAAATCTCTGTCAATCTGTGAATCTCCATAGCGGGAAACTAACTGGGCAAATTTCTTCCATTGCATGTCCAGCTTTCTTACTAAAGTTCTATCTAATTCTTCGATCCGTTGAGATAAGCCTATCTTCCCCACTTTTTCCAAGTCGACAATGACAATTTTTGCTTCTTGGGCGAAGCGCAGGCTAGCCCGCTTCAGCCAGCGCAGGACACGTTTTGCTTTTCTGATCCTTCTTCGGTGTTCGTTCACGGGATGGTTATCTATTCTTTCTAATTCTTTTTTCAGCTGATCAGCGGCAATGTAGCCAGAGATTAAGCGGTGCAAATCCTCCTGGGCATCTTTTCCCAGATCTTTCACAACTTTCAAAACCATATCATCACCTTTTTACTAATCATCAAGAAATGGCTAAAATATTTAAACCTTTATGTGGTTGAGAATTGCTTTGGGATGGGGCGTGAAGCTTGAATTCTGTTCTGAAAAAGGTCAAATCCTCAAAACCAGGCAAAAAATAATCCAGAAACTTTATAAATGGGTCACATTATTGAAGCGTTATGACCAATATCTTTACTGCAGATCAAGGGAGCCTCGTTCGAAAGGCTGCCGAAGAATTGAAGAAGCAGAAGCTCGTCCAGCCTACAGGGTGGAGTAAGTTTGTCAAGACGAGCCGGCATAACGAACGAGTTCCAGACAATCCTGATTGGTGGTACCACCGTTCTGCAGCTATCTTAAGGAGCATCGCCAAGCTTGGTCCGATCGGAACACAAAAGCTTCGAACAAAGTATGGCGGCAAGAAAAATCGAGGACATCAGCCAGAAAAGTTTTTTAAAGCTTCAGGATCGATCATCAGAAAGATTCTGCAGCAATTAGAGAAATCAGATTTAATCAAGTATACGACAAAAGGCGTGCATAAAGGACGAATATTGACGCCGAAAGGAAAATCATTTTTAGATTCATTGGCAGTGGGGATAAGCAAATCTTCACGGGTTAAGGAGTAAGACAAGGAGGTTACTAAAGTTATTGTCATTTTTGTGGGTTAAGCGAAGTGAAACCCGCCTTTGATGATAGCTTTACCAAAGCTATATATGGCACGATATCGGCATCCAGCAAAGAAGAAACGATTGATCAAGAAGAGCAAGCAGACCAAATGGGCTCCTTTCTGGACAGTATTCAAGATTTATGGTAAAGGAAGAAGAGTGCACCCTTCCAAGCATACTGTAGTGAAGCGTTCGTGGAGAAGGACGGGTACGAAGGCATAGATCAAAGATGAACTTTATATGTGATGAATGATGGCAGCAAAAAAAGATACCAAAAAAAGTGAAGAAAGGACCTATACTATTCCTCTGAGAAAAGAATTCATGAAAGTTCCTAGCTGGAGAAGGACAGAGAAGGCAGTTAAGGCTGCGCAAGAATTTCTTCTTAAGCACTTCAAGGCAGCAGAAGTGAAAGTAGGGAAAGAAGTAAATGATTTTATCTGGAAACATGGCATCCAGAATCCCCCGCCAAAAGTCAAAGTTACGGCTGCGAAAGATGATAAAGGTGTAGTTCATGCCGAATTGTTTGGCGTGAAGAAGAAAGAGCCAGCTGCGGAAAAAGGCGCCAAAAAGACTACAACAAAAGCAGTAAAATCAGAGAAGTCTGCAGCATCAGAAAAGGAACAAGCTTCAGAAGCTCCTGTGACGGCTTGATTGAGCTATTTGATTTTCTTTTTCATATTTTCCCTTTTTAGGTTTTGTTCTCAATAGATTTTTAAACTGAGTTCCTTAATTCCACCTTTATGAGCAAACAAATTTTTGTTAAAAAAGAAGCTATCGGAGGGTATGGCAAAGCTCCTGAGGATAGGACGTCGGAAGAGTTAGTAACATATGGAATCATTAACCTTGATAAGCCGAAAGGGCCGACGTCTCATCAAGTATCGGATTATGTTCAAAACATTCTAGGGATTTCTAAAGCGGGGCATTCCGGAACACTTGATCCGCAAGTTACTGGGGTGCAGCCCATCGCTTTGGGAAGGGCTACCAGGATAACTGAATTTCTGTTGACGGCGCCGAAAGAGTATATCTGTCTGATGCATCTTCATAAAGAAGTTTCGGAAGAACTATTGAAAGAAGCGGTTGTTAAGTTAAGCGGAAAGATCCAGCAATTGCCGCCGATCAAAAGCGCTGTCAAGAGAGAAGTGCGAACCAGAGAAATATATGAGATTGCCATCCTAGAGATTGAAGGGCAAGATGTCTTATTTAAGATGAGATGTCAAGCTGGAACTTATGTCCGAAAATGGTGTCATGATCTAGGCCAAGAATTAAACATTGGAGCTCACATGGCAGAGCTGCGTAGAACACAAGCCGGACCGTTTACAGAACAAGATCATCTGGTAACTCTTCAAGATCTTCAGGATGCGTATCATTATTTCAAGAAAGAGAACAATGACAAATTTCTTCAGTATTGCATCCAGCCCATGGAGATGGCGCTAAAGTATATTGCCAAGTGCTGGATCCTAGATTCTACGATAGCCAGCTTAACTCATGGGCGAAACTTAGGCCTTCCCGGGATCAGCAAATTAGAAACTTTTAAGAAAGGCGAGACGGTGGCTATCCTTACGTTAAAGGGCGAGCTGGTAGCCATAGGTATTGCGCAGATGTCTGCCGTGGAAATCAATTGTTCAGAAAAAGGGATCGCTGTCGATGTGCAGAAAGTATTTATGGAAGCGGTGAAAAAAGACGTTGAAGATTAAATTATTGTTTGTATTTTTTCTGCTTTAAATAATTCCAAGCATTTGTTATTTGCTTAAAAGTTTCCTCAACTTTTTTATTGCCGGGATTCCTATCTGGATGATATTTTAAAGCTAATTTTCTATATGCTGAACGGGCTTGTTTTAAAGAAGCATTTGCCGATATCCCCAACAATTGGAGAGCTGTTGGTTCATCCATGTTACTGCTTCTCCTTGCATCTCTGCTTTCTCTATATTTCCTCTCTTGTTCCTCTGTTTTTCTCCTCCTTTCTTGTTGTTCTTGACGTTCTTTCTGTCGTTGTTTATCTTCCCATTGCCCATGAGGCCCTTTCTGAGATCTTGACTTTTCTTTCTCTCTCTCTTCTTGTTGTTTCTGTCGTTCTTCTCTCTTTCTTGCTTCCTCATCCTGCTGCCATTGTTGCTGGCGCTCCTGCCAAGATCTCTTAGCTTTCTCTCTCTTCTTTGCAGCTTCCTTTTCTCTGTTTATATCTTCTTTCTCTTTCTTCTTCCTTACTTTAGCTTCTTGTTTTTCCCTAGCTTTCTTCGCTCTCGGCCCTTCTCTGCTTCTGGACAACAAGATATTCATCAATTTATCAGCTTCATCAGGAATCTCACTTCCCAACGTATTATTGATGTTCGCCCACTGAGGATTTACTAGCTTTCTTCTCAGTGCAAGATACAGAGCAGAGAATTCACGATGTTTTGCCAAAATTTCTGCTTTAACAGTAGCATCATGGATGTTATTGATGAAATCAAGATATAACGGCATTAAGGAGTTGAGTTCACTTTCAAACCGCATAAATACGGTCAGGATATCCAAAGCCACGATATGCAGGAGCTGATTGAGGTCATCTAAGAGATGGACATACTCTTTCAGCACCGGAAGAAAGGTTTCTCCTATTTTTATTTTTTCTTGTATCTGTTCTTCTTTCTTCTTCGCTTTTCGATAGACTCTTCCAATCCGCATAGCCTTGGCTTCAGCGTATCGTTCAATAATTCCCCTTGATTTTAAGAACGCCCGCAGCCTCAACAAGGTGCTTTTTCCATGCGCGCCAACCGTTTGTGTCAACGAGTATTCATCGACTAATTTCTTCTGTAAATCATTAACCACGGCGATAAAATCTGCTCTAAAATCATACAGGTCATCACTGCTATACCCAAACCAATCCTGATGCTGGTTTGAAACAGCAGTGACCTGGTCGAGTACCTCTTTTAAAGATAACAGGTCTTCATATTCTTTCTGTGAAACTAATCCGAAGATCCGGCTGATCTCCTTTACCACTTGAGTATAAGCGTTCAGCAGATCATAGAAATTCATTTTAAAACCGCCAAAATACGCGTTTAATTCCTTGTCGTTTTTTCCAGCAAACCTGGCGTTTTCTAACGCTAAAAGTTCTGTGAGGGTATATCTTCCTAATGCCTTTTTCGCTTTTTTAAATCTTGCATCGAGGCCTCTTAACTTGTGCGCTTCAAATAATAATCCTCCTTCTGCAGAAAAAAAATTGATCGCAGGGACATTGACCATGGCTTATGTTAAATTAAATTATTATTTAAACCTATCTCCCCCCTCGATGGTGGTGTCGCTTCATCCATTTTCTTCACGTAAAAAAGAAAAAATCTACCTATTCAAGGGATAATCCGGAATGAGGTGTTCTCGATGCACTAAATGCTGAGTTCTCCGGTGGAAAATGGCATCAGAAGCTGCTTCTGCTGCAGCTTCATCCATCGTCAAGATATCCGCAATCTTATCTGGCACATCGGCAGATTCTAACGCTTCCACTCTCTTCCGCAATGTAATTACCCTTGTTTCTTCGTAGACTAGGTAATCTTTCACTCTTCTATATTCGGTATCGAATTCTGTCTTGATAGCCTCAACATCTCCTTGAATGGTAGGGTCGCTCTGAAGAAACATCAAGAAATAACTCAGCTTTCTTTCTACTTTTACAATATCCCTATCCATATATTCCATGATAGCTAAGGCATCGGACTTAATCTTCTTGAAAGAGCCAAAGACCCGTTCACATAAGGTAGCATAATGCAGCAAGAGAATCAAGAAATTCTGCTGTAAGCCGCTAGCTGCAGACCTACTGCTTCCGATCTGCCTGATGATCGCTCGCTGAATATCTTCATATTTTGTTACATCTTTGCCTAACCTTTGCACTTCACGCACTCCTCGGGCTTCGGCAATGGCTTTTCTCAATTTAGCATACATCGGAAAGACCTTCATGACTGGGCGTGAAGATCCACTAGCTTCCAAAGCCATCAAATCCAATTCCCGATGGAGGGAAATAGTTAAATCTGCTAAAACACTATCCAGTTTTTTCCTGAAAGTTCGTGTTACTTTCTCCGGGAAGATTTTCTTGTCAGGATGCCTATGGATGTAAGCATCTAAGTCAAGCTGCAACTCTGGATAGAAATTAACGATTTCTGCTTCTTTCATGTTAGCAGCTTCAAAGGCCTTCACGACCTGCTTGACGACACCCATAAAGGTCCTAACGTATTCCTGATGATCTCTTTTAAACTGCTGCATCATCTTCTGGATCTCTTTTTCCATCAGCTGGGAATCCAGCTTTCCTCTCCTTTTCGTCAGATATTTTTTCTGTAATTTTTCAAGGCGAGATTGTTGATAAGAATTCAATAGCCTTCGTCGGGCAGAACGATACTGCCGGGACTGCATCTTCTCTTCTGCCAAGCTAGCTAAGATAATCCCCGTCAAAGAAAACATCTTCCCTTTAATGTTGGTAAAGCCCGTCATCCCTACTGTAGCACTGACATTTCCAAACCAACTAGCTATGTGACCTACGGCACCCATGATGTATTCACCTCGATGATGATACGTATACCTCAAGCAATGAGATACCTCAAGCAATGTGGGGAATAATCTTTGAGAAGTATATAAAGTTATTGAAAATGAAAAATGGCTGTTTACACCTAATAATGAATTACACCGAATGATGAAGGTTAATCAATTCACTTCAGCTCCACAACCATCCCTTCCCAGCCGGGATGGATGAGTTTTGTCCTCCCTATCTTATCAAGGACTCCCGCCGTTTCATGCAGATGACCGCAGATGACAACGTGGGGTTTGATCCGTTCAATAAATGCTCGGTAATCGATATTTCCGACATGTCGTTCTTTAAGCAGGTCGATCTTTGTGCCATACGGCGGTCCGTGTGTGACGAGAACTAATTTCTGGCCTTGATGGTGGCCATACCATCTCCTGGCTATCTTTCTGAATTCAGGATCTTTCATGGCAAATCCTCCGCCGCCATAGCCTAGGAAGACATATTCTCCTTGCTGAAATTCTCCTCGGTCAAAATTGACGATGTTCGGAAACTCCTTCAAGAGTTCCGACAAATTTCCTAAGCTCTCTTCATGGTTGCCGGGGATAAAAAAAACTTTCTTGCCGATGGATTGAAGACGCTTAAAATTTTCTCGAAGTCCTCTGCCAAAATTAGAAATGTCTCCTATGACGATAAGAAATTCAACATCTTTTTTAGCTGCCCTTGCTACGATAGCTTGAAAGGCAGCCGTGTCCTGATGTGCATCACCAAAGGTAAGAAATTTCATGGGAAAAGTTGGGGGGTTATGCAAAAAATTTAGCTGGGTGTAAGACCCTGCCCTTTAGGGCGAAATTTTTGCATGCTATCATTTCACCCAGATTCTGTATTGCCTTAGGAAGAGGCATTCTCGACAACTGGGGCTTCAACAGCTGCAGGAGCCTGTTCCGTGAGATCAACAGTCTGATCGTCGCTGTTTTTCTGGTCTTTTAAGAACAAAGACCTAATGGCCAAATCCCGAAGTGGATACACTTTTGATAATTTTTTCTTGAGAGGCAGCTGGATCTTGTGGTAGACTAAGTTATTGAACAAGGTGTTAGCATCAAGCTTGCTGATCTCTTCTGCCAAGCCTTCCTTCAATTGCTTGCTCAGTTCCGTCCGTACGGAGCGTTTAGTCTTATTGATGGTGATCATTAACGTCTTAGCAACAACTTCTTTGCCTTCTTTGGTGGTAAAGGTAAAATAATCATCTTTTCTGTCAACATTTTTCTTGACTAATCTTCTGACGTGAGCTGGTGTTAAATGATAGCCGATAACGGCAGTCGATAATTTTCCGCCATTTGCTCCAGTAACGATAAAGCTCACGTAGACGTTCTGGTCTTTGACGTTTCCCGTAAGGTCTTTCAGGCCGATCTTCATCTTTCTGCCAACTCCTTCCTGAGGGTTAGCCAAATAGCTTTCTCCCATCTCTTTCAAGCCGAATATTCTTGGAGAAATGATCTTATACCATAATTTCTTCTTAACTTTTATCCTGCTGACTTTTTTTACTGGTTCAACATTCGCCATATCTCCAGCTAAATCAAAGGTTTATTTATAAAGTTTCTGGAAGTTCTGGTTGAAATTGCGGTTGATAGAGCGGAGAATGCGTTGTTTTAAGGGTAGAAAGAGAACACTATTCAAAATAGACAAAAAGGTATATATATCATCCTCTTTTTTGAGAGGTCATGACCATTCAAATCTATATCACCCCTACTTGTCCTTGGTGCGACAAGCTGAAAGTATGGCTGAAGAAAAAGAAGCTGAGCTATACGGAGCATGACCTTATCGAGAGTGATAAAGCACGAGATGACATTCTGGAGAAATCAGGACAATTGGCTGTTCCGGTGATAGACATAGATGGGCAGATCATCGTCGGCTTTGATGAGAAGAAGCTGGAAGAAGCGGTAAAGAAAGGGCAGTAGAGGGAGAAAGGTTAGGATAAACCCATGAGAGAACTGGACAAAGTATTGGACAAGAATGAAAAAGTGTTTTGGGAAGGTAAACCAACGTTCTGGCCTTTTTTTCTCAGCGGCTTTGCAGGTGTTCTTTTTGGTCTGATCTTTTTAGTGGTAGGTGGTATTGTTGCAATGAACGGGATTGCCAGTGGCAATTATCTTTTTCTCCTCTTCCCCCATTTTTGGATTGGTCTTGCTTTTGTTGTGGGGATTCCTCTCTATAAGGCGTTAGTGTACAAACATACCTATTATGCTATCACCAACAAAAGAGTTCTTCTGCAGAAAGGGTTAATCGGCAGAGATTTTGAGATGGTCGATTTTGATCAGATAACCAATGCGGAAGTGAATGTCGGCGTTTTTGATAAACTGTTTGGAAAAGATTCTGGCAGCATCTTACTCTCCACTGCAGGAACGTTCACGTATACGAGAAGAGGGCCAGTTCAAAAACCATATACGCTCAGCAATATCAGTAACCCTTACGAGGTATTCAAGTTTTTCAAGAAAGTATCCCATGATGTTAAAACGGATATCCAATATCCAAATAAATATCGGCCGAAGAAGAATCCAGGGTATGGAACAGATTATAATCCTGGGAAATAAATAATGCACCTGATTTCTCACTTAAATCTCACTTAAATTAGTGCTTTAATTCTCCAAACTCACTTAATAATCTTCAAGCTATGCTTCTCGCTGGAAACATAATCATAAGCAAAGTCCAGGAAGAGGGATGTGGCATAGGAAGAGTGGGTGTCGAGCAAAGCTTCACAGACTACCGATGCTTCATCGATATCAACCGCTTCCAGACGTGTTGTTCCTGTGCTAGTAAAGGTACAGCGCATCTCTTTCCCTCCTAATTTTGCCGTTGTCAGATCAATACTTTTTACTCTGCCGCTGCCTTTATTCTTCACTTTCAAACGGAATTCCACTTTTCCTCCTGTACCTGGAGCGATGATCTCTTCCATGCTTGCCACTCCAACTGGCGCTCCTTGCCCGGAATAGCTGTTTTTTCTTTCCACGTCACAGCCAGAATCATAAACATCATACAGGTTAGGGTTAATACAGACGGTCTCTGAAAATTCCACGGTTGACCTATATGACACTTTAGCCAGAAACGATAACGACTGCTCGTCGGCATTCAAGAACAGCTCTTTTGCCGAAGCGTCAAAATAGACAATAGCCTTCTCGCCTTGAGGATTGGTTAGCGAGCGTCCTTCCAAGATGCCGCTGCCTTCTATGCCTTCCACTTCCTGGATAGGATCATGAAACTGGAGATATTGGTCTAAGGCTCCGACGAGAGATAAGGTGACACCTTCTACTTGGTATGCAGCCAGATTTTCTACTTCAACAGCTACTTTAAATTTTGATCTCTGGTAGACTTCTTTTGGCGGCGAATCCTGCACAAAAGTTAGGGCAACTTCTTTCGTCCCAACCTTATAGTTTTCTACCTCTTGATATTGCTGAGGATCAGAGCTGCAGCTGATGAGGAAAATAGTTAGCAGCAGTCCTATTGTTATCAATACCCTTCTCTTCTCCATTCTTTTCTTGTTCATATCACCATCAGCCCTTGCTCTTTTATCATCATCTTCATCTTACAACGTCCTGCAGTTCAATAAGCTCGAAGCCTTGTTTTGCTTCCAGGAGATAATCATATTCCAATGTGGCGCGGAACTCTTTTGACGTCCATTCAATATTGTCGTCAGGATTTTTGAGCTCTTCTGGGAAATCGGCAATGAAACAGGTGGGAATAGGGATATCTCTCCTATAAGAATAGGCATTTGGCACGCTGCCTTGTTTACAATCTCCTTGCCATGATCTTCCTACATCGGATTGAAGATAATTTATTTTTGGCGTCAAGCCTTGAAGATCGATATCATAATTCTTGACGTTGATGATCTTTCCGCTGCCCATATTCTTGATATAGGATTTAAGGATGACGGGCTTATCCGGCTGGTTTTCGACGGAAGGATCAGAATATTCGATGATAGGGTCAGCAGCAAGATGTCCTATGTCAAAATAGATCCCGGCAAATTCTGCCGGTACTTGCGTTTCGGTAATAGTGATGATCTTGCTGATCTCTTCTTTGATCAGGCGTTCTTTCTCTTCCCTGCTGATGGATCCGACAAAGGCTCGCTGCAACCGTGATTGAGATACCAGATCTCCTAGGGTAGCTTTGAAAAGCAGTGAATATCTCCCGGCGGGAAGAGTAACATCATGCTCTGGGTAACATAACCAGTAATTGGAGAACGTTTCTTCACTAGAGGTGATGATTTTATCCTGAGAGCCGGTTTCCAGCCGTCCATTGAATATTTCTCCGCCAGAACTCTGGAAGGAGCATTCTGGCTGAATAGAGATGGGCAATCGTCGAGGATTGGTGATCTGCAATTCTACGGGGAAGGGCAGAACATCTCCGGTTAATTGAGGAAAAGAATCTTTGTGGAATATGATTTTAGCGGAAGTGGGGATTTTTATCGTCCGGTCGATGGTCCCTTCTGCGGCCGCTCCCAATCCTTTCCTTCGCTCTTGTTCTTGGATCTGACATTCATCAAAAGCAGGGCTTCCTTTCTTTAATCCCTCTACTTCCGTACAAAAGAGCTCAATCTCTTTTTCCGTCTGCTTTCTCTTGACGCAGCCTTCCACATCAGTGATCTCCCTGGAAAATAAGCAGGCAAACCGGGCAATGGCAGGATTCTGTACCGTTGGTATGCGCTGCTCGATGTTCTGCTGCGCCTGGCTGATCTCTTCTGCGCCGGGAAGAAGGGCTTCGGTGTATGCTAATTCTGGAATCAAGGGGGAGACAAAAATAAAGATGATGTAGAGATAGCCTAAGATCCTAAAGAATCCGATGATGGCATTGGCTACATAATTATCGCTGACTTCTTCCGGTAGGGTAAGTAAGCCCAGCAAACTCCACCAAGGCATCCAGATCAGCAGGCCTTCCATGAAAGGAGTTACGGCTAGGCCATATTTGTCAACGAGGAAAGGCAGCATGCCGATATCGAGAAACAAGAAAATCGCGGGAACAATACCGACAAATTCCGGGAAAACTCCTTTTCCCTTCGTGAAGAGGGCGATAGCTAATGTTATGGCTACTAAAGAAGCGATGAAATAGGCTAGAAATTCCGGGTCGTAATTCCCTTTGAACATGAAGTACCACACGACGAAATAGATCATGGGCAGGAAGAGGTTTAGCTTGAATCTACCATAACGCTCTAGTTTTTGCGCCAAGGCATATCCGGCGATACAGAACAGGCAGATGGATAATAGCAGACCAATACTGGAATTGCCTCCGTTAAAGAACAAGAATTTGATGAAGCCGAGAATGAGCAGGAAGAAGGAAGGAACAGCTAACGCTTTTTTTGTTCCAACGGCGGTGGCTGCCGCTGCTCCGACTACTGCTCCACCTACAGCTTTAGGGCTGATGGTGGGAAAATAATTGGGATTTGCTCCGGGGCTGGCAATATTCTTTCTGGCGAGCCAACTTGTTCCTTGTCCTGTTTTTGCAGCTCCCCACTTTGCTCCTTCTCCCGTTTTTGTTGCGGTCCATTTTGTTCCTGACCAAGCTTTTCCCGCTCCCCATTTTATTCCCGAACCTACTTTTCCCGCTCCTGATTTTATTTTGTCAAAGATGCCCATAGTCTGTCAAAGAAAGATTCTTCTAGCTCTACCTCTTTTTTGTTTCATACGTTTAAAAGAATGAATATCACTGGCTATAAAAAGGTTACTCTTGAGAGGAGTGGATAATTCAAGAATTTAAAAAAAGAAAAAGAAAAGAAAAAATTAACAGATTAATTCTATCTGATAATCATCCAGTGAGGGATCACTACTGCTCTTAAAATTATATTCGACTCCTTCATACCTTAGATTAAAAGTTGTTTCAGATCCACCCTCAGGGAGGCTATTAATACTAACACTGCGTTCATACGTTTCTCCCGAAGCCACGTTTTTTATTTTTACTAGAGGAGATTCTTCAGCTATATCATCTGCACTAAGGTACTGGAACTCAACCCCGCCTAGTAGGAATCTACCATTTTTCTCAACGGCATTACCACAAACTAATTCTTCACAATGCACATCTGCTCCACAATTAGTACAGGTTTCATCAGGATCAGAAACACCATTGCCGCATAAACCGGTACAAGTCGCATCAACCCATCGTCCGCTGGAGCAGGTTTTGACGCTCATACCGTCAGCAGAAAGCTGATATCCCCCTTCCGGCTCACAGGGAGGCTGGCAAGCGCCGTTGACACAGCCGTAAGGGCAAGTATAATTATTATGTCTTGTAAATGAATCTCCAGTACATTCATAATCCTCTATAAAACAATTATCTCCATTACATTCATTGGTACTTGTAAGATGTGTAGGATCATTAATATCTGTATTTGTAAGGCACTGATCAGTCCGTTCAATACCCTCAAACAGAAGTGTTCCTTGGATATTATAATTCACTCCACCGTCAGTATCAGAGCATCCCCTTTCGATATCTTCATCGCACATCGTTATGCCTTCTTCACATCCTTCCGTACAACTTGTCCGACAGGCCTGAAAGCCTCGTCTATCACTGGGACAGCTATAGTCATAAACTACTCTTCCACCAAGTTTACAGCCATCAAGCATCGTTGCTGTTCTTGTTCGACCACTTACAGTATACGTTAGAGCAACTCCCCCTGCCATATCACTACAGGTATAGATTGTTGGAGAATAAACTCGACATCCCAGATTCGTAGCCTGACCGGATAAAGCGGCATCTCCTTCTTGAAGAATCTCCCGCTCTTCATCAGTAAAGCCATCGTTGCCGGAAGTACAGCCGATAATCAAGAACATACTGACAACCAATAAACAAAACACGATCATTTTTTTCATCATCATCACCTTTTTATAGATTATTAGAGAGAGAGAGAACAGAACTTTAAAAAGATGATTTCCCCCCCCCAGTGATAAAAAATGTTCATCAAGAAAATAAATTGATTATTTCAGCAACCATTTCCAAAGCGGAACGTAGCTAATCACTAATTCAGACCCTTCTTCAACTTTTTCTACATCTTTTGTTATTATCAAGCCTTTCTTTACTTTCAAAGCTTTAGCACATGCTTTCAAACTTTCTACTTCTCTCTCTACTGTTTTTTTATCCATTAAATCATAGACTACTTGGATTATCTCTTTCGTCTTCGTGCCTTCTCTCAATATGAAATCTACTTCTTTTCCCTCGGGATTTTTCCAATAGTTAAGGTCAATAGTGGAAATGTTCTTTCGTTTTAATTCCAAGAAAACGGCATTTTCATAAAGTCTGCCCCAGTCTACTCTACCGCTAATAGCATAAAGAAAACCTAAATCGCCGAAGTAAGATTTTCTGGAGTATTGAGAACGGTCTTTGATAGTATAAGAGAATATCGGTAAAAAGAAGAATAAATAACTCTCCTGTGAATATTTTTCTAAATGTAATAGACTTGTTTTGGAAGTCTTATAACCTACACTTTTGAAGAAATTAAGACATTTTGAAGCAGAGAAGTAAGGCGCATCAACTATATATTTACCAAATAATTCTACTACAGAAATATTTTCTTTTGATATCTCGGCAACATCCAACCCAATGATATCTCTAAAATAAGAACCAAGCAATTGTATCTTTTCCGTTTTTTCTGGTGAAAGAACCACTTCCGGAAATCCACCATAGATCAAGTATTCTTCCAAAGCTTTTTCGATCTGACCGTGACCATAAATAGTAAATTCTTGCTTGATGAATTTAAACTCTAAAAACTCCTGAAATGAAAGAGGAAATGATTCATAAGCCAAAATCCTCCCCCGTAAAGGTTTGCTAGGAATAGCTAAGCCTTTTCTGGAAGAGCTAAGAATAAGATTTAATTTTCCTTTTAACATTTCATGTATTCTAGCTAACCAACTTTCCCAGTCTTGAGCATTAGTTACTTCATCAAGAATTAAGTAACCTTCTTCACCAAACCATTTTAGAACATTGTCCAGCAAAAATTGATCGTTTTTAAGGCGACTATCCTCTAAATTAAGATATCTTACTTTGTAGCCCTCACGAGCTAACTTCTGACGGAGTAAAATTAAGAGACTGGTTTTTCCTGCTCTTCGGATACCGGTAATGGCAACGATCTTTAACTTAGAATTTTTGACCATTCCATCTAAATCAAAATGGCGGGAGCGCAATTCTTTTTTTTGCGAATAAGCGTCCCATTCTTCAAAGATTTGTTCTTTATTAGGTTCCATAAATTGTTTTATTTCTGACCAGTATTTAAACTTTTCTGTTTTTTTAGAAAACAATTTTTACGGTTTTTTTTAGCTGTTATTCGTTGTTGGTCGGTACTTTTGGTCATTATTGGCCAGTGTATTGGTCACTTTTAATGACTTTTTGACTGAAAGTAGAGAAGAAAAAGAAAAAGAAAATTAACTACACACTCCGTTGGTACAGGTTGTACCGGTGGCACAGTAATCATTTGATTCAACGTAGGTATTTCCTGAGCAAGAGACCTGTAAAACAGAGCTAGTGCCGATACAACGGTCGTTAACAACCTTATCAACATCACCAACCTTCAAGGTTACACTGTTGAGAACTGCCTTGTCATTTGCTAGCCCATCATCAGTACAGGAAGTAGGTGTTACACAAGCCCCTTCCAGACAATTTTGGCTAGTGGTACAGTAAAAATCTTCTTTTTTAAAATCTGAAGTACTGCGGCAATAATATTCAGTACCATACCTAGCGGAAGAACAACTATCACTCAACCTATTGCTTCGAGCATCACTCAATGTCATGGTAACCGAACCAGCAGTTCCTGGAACATTTCCCCCATCTGTTTCTGTACAACTGGCAGTCAAGTCACAGCCATCTCCAGTAACAAATTCTACAAAGGTACTCCCACTATAACAATTCTTAGAGATAAACTCCTGCCCATAAGCGGATCTGCATTTACTATACCCGCATGAAGCGCAGTCAGAAGTAGTATAACCATCATATCCGACGAGAGAAGTACATGTTGATGCATTATGGGGTGAATAAGGGTAATTGCCAAGAGCAAGAGCAATTTCAGTACAATCTATTCTGATAGTTCTGGTTTCACTTACTCCTCCACATTGGGCGGAAGTAGTGGTATTTAGTAAAAACCGCCCATCACAAGAATTGGTAAATACCGTCCCTAAAGGTGTTTGACAACATTCACTTGCTGTTGTTGGATCATTACATAGAGTTGAAGCAAGTTTAGTATCGCCTACGCAAATATCACTTATTTTCTCAACACCTACTTTACCACAAAACTCTGTTTCTATATCTTCTGCTTCTTCTTCTGCTTCTGTATCTTCACACGTCGCATCAACCCATTCTCCGCTGGAGCAGACTATAACAGAGGTGCCATCAGTGGAAGTTTGATACGTCCCTTCCGTGCAGGCAACCGTAGGTTCTACAGTACAGGTACTAGAGCATCCATCTCCATCTGCGGTGTTGCTATCATCACATCCTTCTGCTCCATTAATCGTGCCATCGCCGCACCATGGGCCTTGCAGCTCGATATTTTGACAGGTGGAACTGCAATACGTACAGGAAGAACCATAGCCAGCGGTACAGGCCACACCATTATTTGAACCGGAATCACATCCTTCCGTTTCTTCTTTCACACCATTTCCACAGACAGCTGGAGGAGTAACGCACGCCCCATTTCTACATATTTTTCCTTGTAAAGCGCAATCATATGTGCTTTGATACCATCTTCCGGATGTCGTTCCAGACGTTGCGCAATAACCTTCAGTTACTTTTGTAGTACTTCCATAGACACATAGGTCAGTAAATGTCAATCCAGTTCGCCCATCAAATCTGGGACCACTCACCGTTCCTTTCACCGCATAATCCTTTCCACAGTCAGTATCTTTACAGCTTCCTGATGAGCAGACAGTCGAACCAACAATGGCCTGACCTGCTAATGCTGCTCCATCAGAACCTTCCGCATCAGCCACTTCCTGTGGCAGACAGCCGACCACAAATAATACACTAAGAACAAATAGACCGAACAATACTATTTTTTTCATCATCATCACCTTTTTATGAATTATCAGAGAGAGAGAGCAGAACTTTAAAAAGATGATTGCCCCCTCCCCCGTGATAAAAGAGAAGAAAAATCCTTTCTGAACTTTTCTAAAACGCCACTATCAATGGCGAATCGGTAACCAAAACGCCATTCATAAGCTCGTTATAAGAACTAAAAAGATGATTGTTCTCGGTGATAACTGGTAGAGGAAAAAGAAAAATAGTTAGCTGGTTTCAGATAAGTTCATGCCGGACTTTTGGAAAGTTGTGTGAAAAGTTTATAAAACATAATCGTCTCCGTTAGTTTATGGTTGCTGGGAAAGAGGCAAAAGGTGTTGAAGCCTTTACAATGAGTGGTATGGTTACGTTAAAAGGATTCATTAAAAATGGATTAGACACCAGCATTATCATTAATGTCATCGTCAGTTTTGACTCCGAATTTGAAGAGTTCAGACGAAGGGGGTTTACTTTCCCTCCAAATTTATTCTTTTATCATGAAGTTTCGTGGTCGGAGACTATTGGGGTCTTGATCAATGAGCATAAATTTAGCAAAGAAGAAGCGATAACAGCACTTCAGAAACTTATTGCAAAGTTCAATCTTCAAAAAGTTGTGCGACGTGATTCTGATGAATTAATGGAGAAGCTGGTAGAAGAGGCAAATCAAAGAGTCGTGAAAAAGTTCAATAATGCAATGCTTAAAATTGGAGACAATGACATTATAATTATTGGTGGATTTTTGCAAGAGAAGATTAATTTTGTTCATTCTGGTGATAAGGGATTTTTGAAAACGTGCGAAGAATTGGGCATTACTACTGCACCTCTCCCAGAACAGGACTTTGCGAAAGAAAAAGAAATTAAAATATTAATGAAGAAAGGACGGAAAGGTTAATTGTAGAGATGGATGTATTTTTTGTAAGCTTCTTTTCTGCTTACTGACTTGTCCCAGTTCTTAGCCCTGAATTCTTGGAGGGCTTTAAGGGTTTGTTGGTTTTGTTCTGGAGTTACTTTAGTGCCATAAATAAGCTTGAATTTGAATGATTCAATAAGGGATTTGGAAACTTCCATTACTTGATCTAGGAGGTGTTTCTCCATTCGATTGAAATGCTCAAGATTTACACTTACCTGTTCTGCCATTTTTTAACATAAGGGATCAGACTTTAAAAATCTTACCCCCAGATTTCTTACCCCTGTTTAATCCACCAAATCCACTTTCAATTCCCGTACTTCGATCGTCTTTCTGGGCTTGATCTTGACAGAGTTGGTGCCGGCAAGAATATCCTGGCTTACGTCCAGGGCGATAGATGATTCCCTGGTGTCAAAGTGGTTCTGATAGCCGTTGAATACTATCTCGCCGTATTTGCTGCTGACCACATCGACAAAGTCTAGGCGCAAGCGGACTCGTTTATCTTCATTCTTGACATCTTCATAATCTTCCTGTGACAGCTCAAAATAATACGTAGGGAATTCTATCTCCGTTAGTTCTGATTCTATGACGACATGAGATAAGACATACACTCCTGTCGTTGTCGTAAAGGTTACAGAGTTTTCTCCTTGGATCAATAAGTCCGGCGAGAATTCGATAGGCACAAACGCTAAATCACAATCTGGAACAGCATTATATAACTCTTCACCATTTAAGGAGACTAGTAATGGGCCAACTTCACCAAAGCGGCAGTCTGGCTCAAATTTCAAGGTCGCTTTCTCTAAATTGCGTTTCTCCGTTTCAGAGACCAGGAAGGTATGCCGAGAGCTTCTTACGTCAATATCAGTAACATCTCCAACAATCTTGACGTTCTGCAATACCACCTTATTGGTTTTCCAGAAGGCAAATCCAGGAGAGGACATGGTAAAGACAAGCTCATTGTCTCTCTTTAAGAAGCTTTGAGGTAAAAGAATAGGTGCGGGATTTCCTTCTTTCAATTCTCCATCAAAAATATTTTCTCCATTGAAGGTGATGATCAGTCTTCCTGACAATTCAGTGACTTCAAATGCCAGAAGGACGTTTTCTGTTAAGCCGATCTCTCCCAGCGTGAATTTGAAATTTCCTTGCTCTTCTGAAAAGACACTTTTCTTAGCGAAGGTGCTCGCCTTTTCTGCTAACACCTGGCTTTCCGTCTTGGTGTAGATGTTGACTGATGGAAGAGGGTGATCGATCTCTGTCTGGGACAAGAAGTCAATACGTCCCGGGCTTTCTTTTAACAGGTTGACGGATGTCGTGGCATCTTCAAGCTCGTCGGTTCTTGATGCGCCGGTAGTATCTGAAAAATCTTCATCAAGGATTTGGCTTCTTTCTTCCGGGCTGATAAAGATGACAAAAGTGATGATAGCTATGGCAATGACTGCCACCAAGATCCCTGCCCCTGCGGCTTGTCCTCTTTTCATACGCCATAGGAGATTATTCTTCTATATAAAGTATTCTGTTCATGAAAAGATGGGTGCTACCTTGCATTCTCCGGAGCTCAAATCATCCAAACCATCTAAACATTTTTATATCAAGTTCCATTCTGTTTGGATATGCAGCTCGTCAGCAAGGATTTCAGGAAGGGAACAGTTACGATTAGGTTGACCGATCCGGAAGATCTATGGTATCTCCGCCACCTTATCGACCCAGGAGATCTATTGAAAGGGAAGACGACGAGGAAAGTAAAGATAGGTGATGGGGATAATGCTTCCGTCGCCAAAAAGACCATCACCCTGCAGATCGAAGTGGAAAGTGTTGATTTTGATCAAGATAACAATTCTTTGAGAGCTAACGGGAAAATCAGAGAAGGGCCGGAATACATCCCTCAAGGCAGCTATCATGCCATCGCTTTAGAAATAGGTGAGGAATTTATCCTGCAAAAGCGAACGTGGCTGGCCTATCAGAAACAGAAGTTAGAGGAAGCGGTCGAACAGAAATATGAGTATCTCCTTTGCCTCTTAGACAGAGAAGAAGCTCTTTTTTCCTTGACAAAGAAGACGGGATATATGATTTTGGTGAAGATCAAGGGTGATGTGCCGAAGAAAGCGAAGGATACGGAAGTCAAAAAGGATTTTCATCAGGAAATACTCAAAACGTTAGAGACCTATGCTGAAAGGTATCATCCCGAGCAGATCATCATCGCCTCTCCTGTTTTTTATAAAGAAGACCTCTTTAAGAAAATAACAAACAAAGATTTGAAGAAAAAAATAACTCTTGCTACCTGTTCTGATGTTACCGAGCAAGCGCTAGATGAGGTTATGAAGTCTCCGGAGTTACGGTCTGTCCTCAAAAATTCTCGTGCTCGGGAAGAGAAGCTCCTTGTTGATGAATTGTTGCACGAAATCAATAAAGAGCAGCTCGCTGTGTATGGCTGGAAGGAGACGAAGCGAGCAGCTGAAGCAAAGGCAGTAAGCAAGCTGCTGCTCACGGATGCTTATATAAAAAAGCGCCGGGCTAGCGCTGATTATGAACAACTGGATGAGCTGCTGCTGGCAGTTGATGCTCTGAAAGGGCAGATCCACATCATCTCTTCTGATCATGAAGGTGGGAAGAAGCTTGATGGCTTGGGAGGAATTGCAGCAATAGTAAGATATAAGGTATAGTAAGATATAAGGTTTAACGTCTGCGTTTTTTTCTTCCGTTTCTCTCGAGAGAGTATATTTTGTAAAACCACAACCTTTTAATAGTAGTTTAGTTTACTGATGACTTAGTAACAAAATCGAGATGTGAGAAAAAGGAGGGGTGTTTCGAAAAATGATTATAAAAGACGACTTATTAAGTAAGCTAAGGCGCTACTTTGATTTAAACCTTTATGAGGTTAAGCTCTGGGGTTCTTTGCTCAGCCGAGGCGTTTCTACGGCAGGAGAATTATCTGATATCGCTGATGTTCCTCGCTCTAGAAGTTATGATGTTCTGGAATCCTTAGAAAAGAAAGGGTTTGTCGTGATGAAGCTGGGAAAACCCATCAAGTACATTGCTATCCCGCCAAATGAAGTTGTTGATCGTGTCAAGAAAAATATGCATCTTAATGCTCAAGAGAAAGTGAGAAGATTAGAAAGCGTGAAAGGCTCTCCCTTGATGCAGGAATTGGAAACGTTGCATACTCAAGGCATCGCTTTAGTCGACCCAACGGATTTAAGCGGCTGTCTTCGTGGCAGGCACAATGTCTACAATCACCTTGATTTATTGATCAAAGAAGCGAAAGAAAGTGTCAATATCATGACGACGGAGCAAGGCTTCTTGAGGAAGATGGAAGGCCTTCGAGCAACCTTGGAAAAAGTAAAGAAGAAAGGCGTCAATGTTCGTGTCGCTGCTCCTTTGGGGAAGGATGGCAAGAAGATTGCTGCCGACTTGAAAGGTTTAGTGGATGTCCGCCACAATGATAAAGTCAATTCTAGGTTTATGACGGTTGATGGAAAGGACATGGTCTTTATGATGTTAGATGACAAAGATGTACACCCCTCATATGATCTTGGTGTCTGGATCAAGAGCCCGTACTTCGCCTCTTCGTTAGATACCATGTTCAACCATACGTGGAATACGTTGAAGTGATCTAGTATTTTTTATTTCTCTCTTCTTCTTTTTCTTCTTCCTCCTCTTTTATTTGTGCCCATTACTTTTATATAGTAGCCTTCTTCTCTCATTTTTATGGATCAGAAATTAGTTGCCAAGCTGCATCCGTTGGAGAGAATCGTTCTTCCTGTCTTAACAACTGAACGGGATCTAGCTGGAATTATCAAACGATCTCAGCTGCAGGAAATTGAGGTGATGCGTGCCTTGCAGTGGCTGGAACATAAAGGAGTTCTGAAGATTATTGCGGTGAAGAAAAAGATCATTTCTCTTGATGTTAATGGTGTAGCATATAGGAAATCTGGTTTGCCGGAGAAACTCTTTTTGCAAGCTCTTGATGGGCAATTTAAGGGATTAAATGTCATCACCAAAAAATCGAAGCTGAGTAGGGAAGAGGTCAATGCCTGTATAGGGTTATTGAAAAAGAAACAAGCTATCGAAACGGAAAAAGGAGAGGTTCTGCAAGTAAAAATCACCGATGAAGGAAAGAAGTTGCTCGTTGGGGAGTCCAAAGAAGAGCAATTTCTGCAGAAGCATTTTCCTCTAGATGAAGGAAGATTATCCTCTGAAGAGAGGATAGTTGTGGAAGGGCTTCAGCGCAGGAAAGATGTTGTTAAGGTAGAAGAGAAGAAAGATATTTCCATTGAGCTGACTAGTTTTGGGAAAGAGCTAGCTTCTGCTGATTTGGAAGGCGAAGTCATCAATAGGCTGACAGCAAAGATGCTGAAAGATGGCAGCTGGAAAGATCAGGTGTTCCGGTCTTATGATGTAGAAGCAGCTGTTCCCAAGCGGCTGTTCGGTAAAAAGCATTTTGACAATCAGGCGTTGGAATATATCAAGACGATCTGGCTGGAGATGGGCTTTAAGGAAATGCAGGGAAATTATGTGCAGTCGGCATTTTGGGATTTAGACGCGTTATTTGTTCCTCAAGACCATCCTGCTCGAGAGATGCAAGATACGTTTTATCTTGGTAAGAAAGCTAAACTTCCGCCGATCTGGAAAAAGATTAAAGAAGTGCATGAAAATGGTGGAAATACCGGCAGCACTGGCTGGGGCGGTGTCTATTCTCAAGAAGAGGCGGAAAAAGTATTGCTTCGGACACATACCACGGTCTTGTCGGCATTAACTCTCGCCAATCTCAAAAAAGAAGATCTTCCTGCCAAGTTTTTTGCCGTGGGAAAAGTCTTCCGGAACGAAGCATTAGATTGGAAACATCTCTTTGAATTTTATCAGGTTGATGGGATTGTCATCGATCCGAATGCAAATTTAAAACACCTTAAAGGATATTTGACAGAATTTTATCAAAAGATGGGCTACCCTAAAGTGCGGATGAGGCCGGCGCATTTTCCGTATACGGAGCCGAGCTTAGAGGTGGATGTCTTTCATCCGACGAAAAAGATGTGGGTGGAATTGGGAGGAGCGGGAATTTTCCGTCCAGAGGTCGTTCAGCCCTTGCTGGGCTTTGATTGTCCTGTCTTAGCTTGGGGGCAAGGGATGGGCAGAATAATTTCAGAATATTGGAAGATCGATGATATCCGAGAGTTTTACAAGAATGATCTCAAGCAGTTACGAGAGCAAAAGATGTGGTTGAGATGAAATAAATAAGCAATGATACGATGAGGATAATACTTAGACGATGCCAACGGTAACATTAAACAAGACGGTATTTGAAGAATTAGTAGGGAAGAAGCTATCTCTGGAAGAGCTGAAAGACCGGATTAGTATGCTAGGGACCGATCTCGAAAATATTGAAGATGATAAGATCCATGTGGAAATTTTTCCAAATCGTCCGGATTTATTGTCGGAGCAAGGTTTTGCTCGAGCATTCAGTTCATTTATCGGTGTCAAGAGAGGATTACGGAGATATGATGTTAAAAAATCAGGATATAGCATCATCGTTGATCGTTCCGTAACCATGCGCCCGTATACTGCTTGCGCTATCGTCAAAAATCTTACGTTCACTGATGAAAGGATCCGGGAGATCATGCAGATGCAGGAAAAATTAGCCACCACTCACGGCAGATCAAGAAAAAAGTCAGCGTATGGTGTTTATCCGTTAAAGAACATTTCTTTTCCCATAACCTATGTCGCTAAAGATCCGAGGACAGTGATGTTCCAGCCTCTGGGCTTCGACAAGAAAATTCCGGCAAATATGGTGGAAGATCTTCATCCTACCGGGCAGAAGTTCAAGCATATCGCTGCAGGATGGGGAAAAAATCCTTTTTTCATCGATGCTAAACGTAATGTGATGTGCATGCTGCCATATACCAACTCTGATGATACGGGGAAAGTGGAACTGGCGACTAAAGAAGTATTCATCGAATGTACGGGAAATGATTTTAATAATGTTACAAAAGCGTTGAATATGTTTGTGACGATGTTTGCGGACATGGGCGGGCAGATCTACAGTTTAGATATCAAATATCCGGACAAGATGGTTACCACTCCTAACCTTACTCCTGGAAGAATGAAGCTGGATTTAGGATATGTCAACCAGCGTCTGGGCTTATCTTTATCAGAGAAAAAAGCACAGGAATTATTAGAGCTGATGGGCTATGGCTATGAGAAAGGAGATGTTCTTATCCCTAGCTATCGGGCAGATATTCTTCATCAAGTTGATCTTATGGAAGATATCGCTATTGCTTACGGCTATGAGAATTTTGAAGAGATCATTCCCAATGTATCCACCATCGGCAAGGAAGACCGCTTCGATGTGTTTTGCAGAAGAGTGCGGGAGATCCTCATCGGGGCTTTATTATTAGAAGTGAAGAATTATCATCTGATGATGAAAGATGAATTACAAGAGAAGATGGATGTTTCTCTGGAACCTGTTGCGCTGATCAATGCCTTAGGGGAGCATAATCATCTGCGGAACCAAGTATTGCCCAGCCTGATGAAAAATCTGAAAGATAATCAGCACCATGAATATCCGCAAAATCTGTTTGAGATAGGGCGGGCATTTACTGAAGGTGATTCCGAGACGGGGATCATTGAGCGGGAGAAATTGGCTGTTGTCCTCTGTCATGAAAAGACAGACTTTACGGAACTGAAGCAGATCCTCGATGGATTTATGTCTTCTCTGGGGTTGACGGTTTCTATCAAAGAATTTTTGCACTCTTCGTTTATTGAAGGGAGGGCTGGTGAAATTTATGTTCAAGGTAAGAATCTTGGTGTGATTGGAGAGCTTTCTCCTCAGGTGATCACAAACTGGAGCTTAGCTGTTCCTGTGGTGGGAATGGAAATTGATCTGGAAGAGTTGTTTTCTTTTTTGAAGTGAAGCTTTTTTTCTGATGTAGATGAGTAGTATTATTCTAATTTTCCCACCCACAGATAAAAAGGATGTCCTGCGAATTCTGGGCTGGAATGATTGTATGCTGCTACCGTTGATAATCCTATTTGCTTTCCAAGATAGATACAATCAGCTAAACTCATTCGCCTATGGTCACGGAAGACCGCATCAAATCCTCTTGCTTGTACTTCACGCTGGTCAGCTTGCGTCAATCGTTCTCGAAATTCTTCCTCAGAAAGATGGCTCTTGTCATGATCTAAGACAATCATCGTTCCAAATGGCTGGAGGTATCGTCTTGTTCTTTCTATCAGCTGCTCGTTTCCATGAAGGACGCAGTTGAGAATGATGGCCTCATAATAGCCCTGTTCTGGCTCTTTGTTCAAGATAGTAAAATGAGGGGTTCTCTGAGAAAGTCTCTGAGCTTCAGCGAATATATCCCCAGAGAAGTGTTTATCTACCTCTGGCCCGTCATAGCCATGTAATTGCCTTCCTCGCAAAGAGCTGGCGATGATTCTTGACATCCGACCATTCCCTATACCATAATCCAAGTTAATCTCTCCTGCATGATGAATCAGGAGCTCCAGGGCTTTCCAATGGCGGTAGATGTATGGTTCCATGGGATATCAATCTCTTGTAGTAATCTTGCTTTGCCTCAAATACCTAGAACAACCCGAAAAATAAGAAATAAAAAAATCCCTCCCTTAGTATGCTGCTTATGCCGGAACTTCAGCTGCTTGCGGAGGAGTTTTCTTTACCGTGCCTTTTGGAGCTGGTGAAGCAGCCTTCTTTTCTTTGGCAGGCTTTTTCTTTTTCACGGTTCTTTGCTGTTTTGGCTTCTCTGCCGGATGTTTAGATGTCCGTTCCCAGACTGTTAAGCCTAGCTTGGTGAATACTTTCTTCACCTCTTCATGGGATGCTCCCTGCTTGATCTCCAAGACGTCAGCTAATGGCTCAAGATGATTGATATTCACTTTTTTTCTTCGCACATCTCCATCAACAATAACAGAATTGTTGTCAACAGTTTCCACGACAACGCATTTTCTGTTCCCATCTCGCCCGGCAATCTTCAGGCATAATCTTCCTACGTCAAATAGACTCATGGTTCAGCCCTCCGAGCTGTCTCTTTCAGCAAAGCTCTCGTGCAAGCAGAACAGAGGTTTCCTCCGAATGGACGTTCAGGTGTTCTTGAAGATTTTGACATGTTCCTTATCTTGCTGGGCAAGCCTCTAGGAACCCCTTTCAGATTTTTTTTACAGTTCGCGCATTTCATCACTGGCGGCAGTCGCTTTCGGTAATGAAGAACCGTTCTTGCTCCCGGTGTTCGTACAAAAACTCTTCGTAATGTTCTTGATTTATGTTTTCCTTCTGGCATGATATAACCTCACTTGTCAAATTAGCCTTAAAAAACTCAAAAGAAAGAATCAATGATGACCCTATCCGAGTTGCCTCAAGACCAGTCCCTTGTAGGACATACAGAGGGAAGGCAGGATATTTATAAATCTTATGGAGAGAAGTAGGTATTTAGTTCGATAAAAGAAAATGTGGCAGGTCGTAAAATCTAGCCTGACTTTAAGTGTAAAGCAATGATAGAGTATTCATTTTAAGCTTAAAGTCAGGCAAGTAATCTTGTCTTACGATGCTTTTAATGGATTTTACCTCTTGACCAAGCCACTATTTTCACCGAACTAAATACTTACGGAGAGAAATCATTCAGAGAGAAATGATGAGTAACTCTTCTCAGAAATTGCTTAACTATAATACCATCTGTTCTCTGCCCGCTGTTCCCGATCTTTGACAGAGTCAAGCTTATTGATCCTTGGTCTTCTGCTGGTGATATCTCGCCGTAAGGTGATGTTTAACGATGACAGGAAAACATTCATGCCTTCTTCCATGCCAAAGGGACCTTGCATCTCACCATGCACCGCTGGCTCGCCCGTGAATACTACTAGCCTATCTGACAGATAATCAATAAACATCAAATCGTGGTCAACTACTAAAATAGTCACGTCACGTTCTTGGGCGATATTCTTGATGACTTTGCTGATCAGCAGCCGCTGCTCGACATCCAAGTAGGCAGATGGCTCGTCCAGCAAAAATAATTCAGCATCTTGAGACAAGCAATTTGCCAAGGCTACTCGCTGTAATTGTCCGCCGGAAAGCTCTGATAATTTCTGGGCAAAGAGTTTCTCTAATCCTAATGGCTCGATGAGCTGGTGTTGGTATTTGCTGATCGCTTCCTGCAGAAGTTCGATGACGGTCTGTTCCGAATCAGATTCAAGATATTGAGGCTTGTACGCTACTCTTACTTTTTCTTTGAGTTCTCCTTCATCTGGCTTGATCAAGCCAGCCAGTATCTTTACAAACGACGTTTTTCCCGTACCATTCTCTCCTAAGATGCCGACGATCTCGTTTCTGTTTAACCTGCCTCTCTTTACTGTTAGCTGAAATTTTTCTAATTGTTTGCTGAGGTAATCCCAAGAGATGAGCGGTGTGGGCAGACCTTTAACATCATCTTGCGCTTTGGTGAATTTGATGGCATGATCCCTGAAACGGACATTCTCTTCCTTGAGGTAGCCTTCCAGGAAAGCATTGATCCCTTCCCGGCTGCTCTTTATCCCTGAAACAATCCCGAAGGCTCCTTCGTGGCCATACATGATATTGATGGTATCCGCCATATGGTCCAGGATGACCAGATCGTGCTCGATAACCATCGGTGCAACTTGTTCTGTAGCTAAGGTCCTGATAAATCGAGAAGCATTGATGCGTTGCTTGATATCTAAATATGATGTCGGCTCGTCAAAGAGGAACAAGTTAGCATCCTTCAATGCTGCAGCGGCAATAGCTACTCGCTGCAATTCTCCTCCAGAGATGCGAGAGATATCGCTATCGATGATATTGTTGAGCTGCAGCTCCTGTGCTATGCTTTCTAGTTTCTTAGGGTTTATTCTCCCTAACAATTCTCTAACGGTTCCTTTAAACTGTTTTGGAATCAAGTCTACTTGCTGTGGCTTGTAGGAAAGCCGGATGGTGTTATTTCTCAGCTGCTCGAGAAATGTCTGCATTTCTGTTCCTTTAAAATAGTCGATAACATCTTTGAATTCTGCCGGGTTCTGCCAATTTCCCAAGTTTGGCTTCAGCAGATTAGCTAATATCTTAAATGCAGTAGATTTTCCTATGCCATTTCTTCCCACGATTCCTGTGACTTGGCCGAATAGGGGGGTGGGTAATGAATATAGTTCAAACATATTTTCTCCGTAACGGTGGAGAGGTGTTTTATGGACGCTTTCCGGAAGGTTAATGATGGTAATTGCGCCAAAAGGACAACGATTTGGGCAGATGCCGCAGCCGGTGCATAACATTTCGTCAATCCTTGCTTTTTTGCCAGCGTCATCTCCTGGATAAATGCAGTCTCCCCCGGCACGGTTGACAGGGCACAATTTAGCGCAAAGGTAGTTCCCACATTCATTGGGATGACATTTTTCTCTATCGATGACGGCTATACGCTTTCTCATATGATCTTAGTTAAGAATATGTTTTATATTACTTTCTGATTAATTTTATAAACAATCTTGAAAATAAGGATAAGAGAAGGGAAACCATGACCAAATGCGCTATATGTGATGAGAAGATTCAGGAATTGTTCTTAGAAAAGCTTCATGGCACTATCGTCAAGAAGCCTGGCTCCAGCAAGCAATATCCTATCTGTTCTGCCTGCCAAAAGAAGTTCCAGGCTAAAGAAGAATTATTGAAACAGATTAGCTAAAAATTTATTAAGGAAGTATCTTTTTTATCAGCTTATGGATATTGCCTCGATGATTTTAGTGGTTGTTGGCTTATGCTTATTTGAGACGGTCAGCAGCATCGATAATGCTGTGATCAATGCAGAAGTTCTGGGAACGATGTCACAGAAAGCAAGACGATGGTTCTTGCGCTGGGGTATCCTTTTTGCTGTCTTTATCATTCGAGGTCTGCTTCCCTGGCTGATTATTTGGATCACTGTTCCATCACTTGGCTTTTTAGGATCACTTTCTGCTACTTTTAGTTCAGATCCTTTAGTCATTGAAGCTGTGGAGAAATCAACACCTGTTTTAATGATGGGTGGGGGAATATTCTTGTTATTTCTCTTCTTCCATTGGCTGTTTATGGAGTCGAAGAATTATGGTTTGCATGTAGAAAAATTCTTTCATCGCCAATCGATCTGGTTTTTCGCTGTCGTTTCTGTCATTCTTACTCTTATTGTTTGGTTTGCCATGAAAATAGATTCTTTCCTGGCTTTTGGTGCTGTTGTGGGATCAACGGCTTTTTTCATCACTCACGGCTTCAAGCAGAATGCAGAGAAAGCAGAGCACGAGATGATTCATGGAGAGGGCAAATTAGGTGACTGGAGCAAGATTTTGTATCTTGAAGTAATTGATGCCACCTTCTCTGTTGATGGTGTTCTTGGAGCGTTTGCCTTTACGTTATCGGTTCCTTTGATCTTATTAGGCAATGGTTTAGGTGCTGTCGTCGTGCGGCAGATGACTGCTGGAAACATTGAGCGGGTGAAGAAGTATAAATATCTGAAGAATGGGGCGATGTACTCTATCTTTGGCCTGGGAGCAGTGATGGTGGCTGAAGGATTCCATTACGATATTCCTTCCTGGGTATCTCCAGTACTAACATTTGTTGTTTTAGGCTACTTCTTTTACTTGTCTCATCAGAGCTTAAAAGCAGAGAAGAGCTGTGCCCAAGAGAAGAAGAGCAAAGAAGCGTAAGTTTTGTTTTCTTCCTTTCCTGTTGGTGTTTTCTTTCCCCTAAATTTTATAAATACAAGGGCTTAGAACAACTAATTCATCATGCTCATGTGGGCAATTTACGTTTTTGCGTCCGTCGTGCACCTTCGGTAGCACTAACAAAAAAGATAATTTAAAAAACATGCCTTCACAAGATATCATTCACAACATTCACAAGATATCATTCATGCCCCTGTGGCTCAGTAGCTGTTCGCGGCCAATTACGATTTGGCGTTCGTCGTGCACCTTTGGTAGCACTAACAAAAAAAGAAGATAATTTAAAGAATATACCTTCACAAGATATCATTCACAACATTCACAAGATATCATTCATGCCCCTGTGGCTCAGTAGCTAAAGCGACTGCCTCGTAAGCAGTAGATCGGGAGTGCAAATCTCCCCAGGGGCTTTTTTATTCTAACTACAAGCCCTACCCCTAAAAGAGGCCTTTTGAGGGTGGAGATTGATACCTCTAACCACAAGCCCCCTCATTTCAATAGAATTAAACATGTATTTCAGAACTAAAAGTTTATATAATCTTTTTTCAACCTTCCATGTGATGAGATTATCTCTAAAAACTATTGTTATCATTAGCTGCTTGCTCTTCATCTTTCCCCTTCTTGTTAGTTGTGAGGGAGATACTGACGACTTGAATGAAAATACAGAAACCACCGAATCGGGCGGGACGCTGGAAGAATGGAAAGAAAGAATAAACCAAAATGCTGGAGTGGAAAGTGATGCCGCAGCAACACTCCAAGTATGTGATGATCTCCTGAATGAAAAAGCAGGGGAGTGTTCTGCTCATGATGGATGGAGTGTGGTCAATGCTTTGGAAGTTACCGATGTTGCAGAAGGGCAAACGTATCAGCTTCAAGATATCCGACAGGGAGGCTGTGAACGAAGAGATCCACAACATGTAGAGACAGGAACTATCGTAACTCAGGAAGAAAAAAGTTCCTCGTATCAAGTAAGCTGTAATTTAGTCTGTGTCTGGTGGGATTGTGAAGGAGATACTGATATAGTTGATGATTCCCAAGATAGTGATACTCCCATTGATGATGAGAATGAGGATGTTGGTGATGATGAGGAAGGAGAAGGAGATAGTCAGGATGAATCAGAAGAAACACAACAAGCAACACGAGAAATATGGAGCGGCACTATCACTACCAAGCTGGAAGATCTCGGCGCTTCCTGCAGCGGAGGAGATGTTGCGGTTGCTTACACCTTCACCCTTTATTCTCCGGTGAGTTTAGTTGCTGCGCTCCAAGGGACTCGAGAAATTACCCTCTGGTCAGATCCTAATTATGAACAAACCAGCGGAATGATTCAGGGGACTGCCACTATTCTTGCCCAACCACCTCATGAAGGGGTCATTTATTGTGAGTTGGAAGAAGGCCGTAGTGAAGATGTTGCTTTAGCTTTCTATGCCACCGGTGATGAGCAAGTTATTCAACTGTCGGAAGTTCCTGGATCAGATAAAAATATTCGTACCAAACGCTTTGGCAAAGAGCTTTTCTACCATGAAGAGGTAGGAATAACCGATGAATATTTTTTAGCGGGATTTCCTCCTTTGTTACAAGCTACATCCATCAGCGAGACAGAAATATCTGGGGTGTTACAAGAAGGGTATGGATTTTCTGGCACGTTTGAATTAAGGAAAGAATAGTAATACTAAGATCTTCGGTACTTATTGTATGTGCTATCTCTTTTCTAAACGTTTATAAATATCGCTGAACTCTCTCTGAGGATGGATGTGATAGATGCTAAGAATATTGTGAAGACATTTCCTTTAAAGAGAGGGAAAGTCAAGGCAGTCAATAATGTTTCTTTGCGGGTAAGAAAAGGGGAGATCTTCGGCTTATTAGGTGTCAATGGAGCAGGGAAATCCACGTTGATCAACATCCTCAGCGGACTTACCTATCCTGATTCAGGAGTGATCAATCTTTTTGGCAAGGATCTGTATCAGCATGAAGAAGATTGTAAAAAGCGCTTTAATGTAGCCACTCCCTACTATGATCTCAACAGGAGCATCACTGGCAGAGAAAATCTTCTGGTTTACGCGAAATTGTATGGGGTGAAGAATCCAAAGGAAAAGATCAAAGCCTTGACAGACAAATTCATGCTTTCTTCACGATTGAACATCCCTACACGTCATCTTAGCTCAGGTGAACGCACCAGGTTAGTCATGGTTAAATCATTGTTAAACGATCCAGAGTTGTTGTTTCTTGATGAATGTACCGTAGGATTAGACCCAGACATGGCGGAAATTGCCAGAGACCATATCATCCAATTCAATAAGGAAACAAAATGTACGATCATCTTCACTTCTCATTACATGCAAGAAGTGGAAAGGCTATGCCATCGGATTGCATTTATGGATCAAGGCAAGATCGTCAAGATAGGTACGGGAAAAGACTTAGTGCAGGAACTCAATTGGCAGGATGTCCATCTGCATTTCTCGAAGCACATCGATAGGGCAAAGGAGCTGCTCACAGCGGAACATATCTCCTTCCAGCAGCAGCAGAATTATCTTGTATTCCAAGTGCAGAATAGGCAGAATGTCCTCTATCCTCTCCTTCAAAAATTCGTCCAAAAGAATATCATTTTCAATGACTTACAGGTAAACAAGCCGACGTTGGAAGATTATTTTCTCCGGAGATCAAGAAAACGATGAGATGGCATAGAATTACGGCAATGTTATGGAATTACTATTATAATACTATTAACAGCGCTGATAGGCTCTTTGATATCTTTTATTGGCCGCTGCTTGACCTTTTTATCTGGGGTTTCATGACTCATTTCATCCAAGGCATTTCTGATGTCAATATCCTCTCTATGATATTAGGTGGGATCATACTATGGGTGTTCTTATGGAGATCCAGCCAGGATGTGGCAGTCTATGTCCTCGAAAACTTTTGGAGCAGGAATGTTTACCATCTCTTCGCTTCGCCGTTAACCATTAAAGAGTTGGCAGTCTCTTTGTTTATCATGGGGGCGATACGATCAGTGCTATCATTCTTTACCGTATCTCTCGTAAGCTTTGCATTGTACCAATTTAATATATTTACCTTTAATTTCTTTCATGTCGGGCTCTTTGTCAGTATTCTCCTCATCTTTGCCTGGGCGTTAGGCTTATTGGTAACGTCTTTCATCTTTCGCTACGGAACTCGCGTGCAAGTGCTAGGATGGAGCACCATCTGGATCATCCAGCCCTTCAGCTGCGTCTTTTATCCATTAAGTGCCTTGCCTTCCTGGGCAGCGAAGATCGCTATTATCCTTCCTACTACCCATGTCTTTGAAGGGCTTCGTGCCAGCTTAAGCAACCAGCCACTCCATTATTTTAGTCTCTTCTATTCATTCGTCTTTTCGCTGCTGTTTTTCATCCTTTGCGCTTGGATCTTATCGGCAGCGGTGCATAAGGCGAAGAGAAGGGGATCGTTAGGAAAGCCGGAGTAGGATATTTGTTTGTACTTACCAGAGTTATGTTGTGGCGTCGTGAAAAGACGTACAAGGGCAGAAGCCCAGTAGATTAATACGTAGGACGGCAATCCCCTCTTCGTGAGTGATCGTTAGAATTCTGGCACCAATTTTAAGTAGAGTATCTTCTGTCTGCGAAACCGTAATAAGATTTAATAAACCTCACTGTTTCCTAAGAGTATGCCCTGGGAACTCCGAGAAACCAGCGAATTTGAACATAAGTTTGAAGAACTGCCTCCCGATATCAAAGAACGATTTGAGACTCAGATAAAGAAATTGCAGGAAAACCCCTATGCTCTTGGTAAAACGCTTGGTTATCCCTGGTTCAGAGAACTCAGGAATGACAAGTGGCGAGTTTATTATCTCATCTACGATCAACTGGTGGTAGTCTTGTTTGTGGGCGTTTCTGATAAAAAGACTCAGCAGGTAGTTATCAATCTTGTTAAGAACAACTTGAAAGTGTTTAAAGAATTTGTTGAAAAAGGGGCAAAAATATTATAAAGAACAAGAGATTATACTTTTAGATTAATCCCTATTAAGATGGACAAAGAACTTCAAAAATTGATTGATGAACGCCAAGAGCTTATTGACAAGCTGTGTATGGAAATCGTTGCGGTAGAGGAAGGTATGATTAAAATACACGTGGAAGCAAAATGACCGAAGACATTAAACACGTTAAAAAAGAACTGAAAGAGCAAAATGAGTTTCTTCACTCTATGTTGAGGTCTTTTGAGGATATTAAGAAAGGAAGGGTTAAAAGATTTAAATTTTCAAAAGGGGTTTATACATAAGTTTTGATAAACACAAATTTAACGGTAATTATAATCAAGATATAGGTGTTGAAAATGAAGAAGATTATTTTAATGAGTATCATTCTTTTATTTTTAATCTTTACAGAGAGTTAAGAGATTGCCTATCTAGTTAAAGAATAGATGTTGTAGATATCTTCCACCAAAAATTATTCAACATACTTCTGCATCATTAAAAATTCTCTCTAAAACCTTATAAAATACGCTGGAAAATCGTTAGGAATGGATTCAGAAATTGCAGCTTTGGTTCAGCAGGCGGGGCAAGTATATAAGGAGAATTTCTCTCCTACCACTAGCTTTGAACGGGCCATCTTCTTTAGCTGGGGCTGTACTATTGGGGATTGCACCTTTTGTTATATGTCCACCCAGCCAGCAGATAAAAAGCCGGTGGAAACGAAACGGACAGTTGAATCCATATTAGCAGAATTTATCCTAGCAAAAAAGGTAGGGTGGGAAATTGGATTCTTTACCGGAGGGATAGGAGTTTTCACTCCTCGAGAAATTAAAGACTTGTTGGAGAAAATCTATGCCATAACCCAAGAGAAGATCTGGCTGTCCATTGGACCGATAGCGAAGCCATTGCTGCAGGAGTTTATGCCTTCCATCAAAGGTGTTGTCGGAAGTACAGAGACTATTAACCCTGAGCTACATAAGATTGTCTGCCCCTCAAAGCCGTTAGCTCCGTATGAACGGATGTTTGTGGCAGCAAAAGATCTTGGTTTAGCCAGGGCGATGACGTTTATTGTAGGGATGGGTGAGACAAGGGAGGATTTTGAGCTTCTTCAGGCGTTTATCGAGAAATATGCCATCAATAAGATTCATGTTTATGGTCTCATTCCACAGGAAGGGACGATGTTTGCCGCTTCATTGCCGCCATCAGAAGAAGAGCAAGCGTGGTGGATCGCCAAATTAAGGATAGCTTTCCCGACATTAGATATTCAATGCGGCATTTGGGAAGACCGGGTAGGGAGAGTTTCTTTACTGTTACAGGCTGGAGCAAATTCCATATCGAAATTTAAAGCTACCAAATTATTTGGAACTTCACTTGCTCGGGAGATTGAAGACCAAGCTGGCCAGGCTGGACGGACCTTTGTGGGAACATTGACACGGCTGCCGGACATCGATTGGGATGGTGAAATAGAGAAGCTTCCTTTCTCTTCCGAGCTGAAGGAAAAGATCAGAAAAAAACTGTGGCTTTATATTCATAAGATGCAGAAAAATAGCAAGCAAGAGAATAGCAAGCAAGAGGAGAAAATTCTTGCACAAACCATATAAATACCTTATTTGCTTTTATCTTATATCTATTTAATCAAGTGGTTTACTTATGGATCTAGACATCAATAAACGATTGGAAGAGGAAAATAAGAAAGAGATGGCAAAAGCTCTGGAGCAGGAAGAGCGGGCAAAACAGCAGCCCAAAAAAGTTTCTGACAAGAAGTTTCTGTTCATTGCAGCAGCGGTCATCACGATCTTTATCGCTTTCTCCTTAAGTGATGGGTTCGGCTTGTATGAGCAAGCTAAAGTAACAGGCTCTGCCATCGCTTACACACTCCAAGATCTCCATAGGGAAAATCTTGCGGGGAATTTGGATAAGGAGGTAGGTATCATCTATAACGGTTTCAGCGTCGTAAAATATGAAGGTTTATGGTGGACGAGAAAGGAAACGGACGATCGTATTCTCGAATTTCCTCTTCATTTTAATCCGTTAGATGTTGAAGAGATAAAAATAACTGGGGATCTTGCACCTGAATTCAATAAAGGCGAAGATGTCTTTATTGCCATAAATCCAGGAGTCAAGGATAAATTTTATACGCTGGCTCTTTCCGAGTTAAGCTTTAATGTGGTAAAAGGCTTGGATCGAAGGCCAGTGGGTTCTTGCATCAGTGAAGACCCTGCCTGTGAAACAAGGGAGATCATCAGCTGTCAGCAGAATCCTCAACAGAAGCCTGTCATCGAACTGGTGATAGGCAATGAGTCAAAGATAGAATCATTCGGCACGTGCATCAAAGTTACTGGACAGGAATATGATCTAGTTAAGGCGGTAGATAAGCTGTTGTATCGATGGTATAGAGTCATGGAGTGATGATATTTTTCTGATTTCTAAGAATAAGGTTGCTTACTTTCAATATTTCATCTTGATAAGCCTAAACTATCCACTTCTCCGTTGACGAGGGTTATCAGCCGAAAGTTTAATCCTAGTTCCATGATAGCTTCTACCAACGCCATGTGTTCTTTTCCCGAGCCGGAAACAAAATTGAGAGCAACTTCAAAGTCAGATATCTGATTCTGCAGGCCTTTCTTGATACTCTCTTTGATGGCTTCAATATCACCAAAAGGATTGACAATAATTAGTTTCATGTTTTCTTTCTGGAGTGAGAAATTATCTTTTCCAAAATCTGTCGTTATGAGAAAGATGTTCTGCCAGTTCCTGCTTTGGATGATCTTGATCACTTCTGTCCACGTTCCCTTGCCAGACGAAAGGCAGATGATTAATGAGACCATATTTCCCTGTATTCCTTTCTATCCCCCTGCTGCGATCTGGATTTTTCTTTCTTTCTTGATATCGTTTTATTTCTTGCTGTTATGAGGACATCTTTTCCTGCCATCTCTACACTGGTGAAGCGTATTGTAAATGCATGTTTTAAGGAAGTGGTGTTCTGTCCTTTGAAGAAGGGGATAGCCTGTTCATCTCCCAGCAGTTTTGGAGCGATGAAAAAATAATATTCATCGACCAATCCTTCTTTGATAAAATACGAGAAGACGCTACTGCCACCTTCTACGAGAATACTGGTAATCTCCTGTTTCCCTAAGTCATCAAGTATTTTTGTCAAGTCTTTTCCAGCCATAAATATATTTTTCCCTTTTTGATGAAAGATATGAAGATTTTTTGGAACATCTTCTTCTGTTCCTAAAATAATTCTTTTTGGGAAGCTGGTGCTACGACCAACTCTTGCCGTAAGATGAGGATTATCATTCAGAAGAGTATTTTTTCCCACAAGGATGGCATCAACCTCTTTCCGTTTCTGATGGACAAAAGCTCTTGCTTCTTCTCCAGAGATCCACTTTGATTCTGAAATTCTTGTGGCGATCTTTCCATCCAGTGTCAGTGCTGCCTTGAGATAGATGTACGGTTTTCCTGTGGTGATATATTTGAAAAAAATCTTGTTCAATTCCTCTGCTTCTTGCTGCAAAATACCTACTTTCACTGAAATTCCTGCTTTCTTTAATGCAGCAATACCTCTCCCTGAAACGAGAGGATTAGGATCTTTTGTGGCAATCACTACCTTAGAAATTCCACTAGCGATGATGCTGTCGACACAAGGTGGGGTTCTGCCGTAATGGCAGCAAGGCTCGAGTGTTACATACAATACTGCTCTTTTAGTAGAAGAGGAGCAATTCTTAAGGGCAGCGATCTCTGCATGATCTTCTCCTGCCTTCTGATGGTAGCCTTTTCCAATTATTCTTCCATGCTTTACGAGAACTGCTCCAACCATGGGATTGGGAGAGGTGTGACCTAAACCTTGTTTTGCTAATGCTAACGCTCTGCGCATATACTGTTCATAATCTGGTGAGGTCTTCATGTTTTTTAATGCCTATTGCCGATAGATAGGATGATTCTTTTCATTTTTTGGGATTTCTGTTGAAGTTCTTTCAGTACACATCCTTTTATAAATGTGATCCATGATCCATTTTAAGTTTTCCGTGTCTTCACGGTTATACTCTATCAATAATTCTAAGTATTCTTTGTCGCCAGAGGCGTGGAAGGCTTTCCATAGCTGCACAGGATTGCCGTAGAGATGCGTTGGCCGTTGGAGATGTAATCCTTTTTCTACTTCTTTCAGCCCCCCTTTTAAGCCGAGATTGATGCATAATGGCTTTAAGTCGATATGGGGAATGCCTATTGTTATGCCATATTGCTTTTTGAGTTTCGGCAGGTCAAACGATGAGCCGTTGAAGGTGATGAGAAGCTTATATTTTTCCAGCTCTTTCTGGAGCAATAGCTGTTCGAGGTTCGCTCCGCAGACAAAATGTTTTGTCTGCTGTTCGGAGGATAGTCCAACGAGGATAACTCTGCCGGAACTATCTATCTCTCCATCTAAAAAGCAGCATTCTTCCTTGAAGTAATGGTACAATCTCCACATCTCTTTCGGCTTAAGTTTTCCGATGAAAAAGGAGGAATTATCCTCTGCTAAGGCCTGCTGGGATTCTCTGAGCTTGCGGTCATAGTATTGTTTTTTTATAGCAGGGATACCTTTGATTGTCTGCGCTTTCAAAAAATCCTGCCAAGACTGTATTCCCTGACTCCAGAGCTGCCGCTCTTTTCTGCTGCCGATCCTTTCCAGGAAGATAAAAGAATGTCTGATCATGAGCTGATATTGTTCCACAGGGATTTCTGCCTGTGCCTCTTCATCAATACCTCAAAAATCACAATTTTTATATACTTTTCTTTGATAATAAGAAATAGATCAATAAAATCAGGGGGTAATCGATTATGGCATTTCTGTCGGTGATTGGATTTATGCCAGGATTATTGGCATTGTTCGTTTTTCTTGTCCTAACCGGACTGAAAGTTGTTCGCGAATATGAACGAGGAGTGAAGTTCACGCTAGGAAAATACAGTGGCTTGATGCAGCCTGGATTGCGGTTAGTCATCCCTATCATCCAATCATGGGAAAGAGTTGATCTTCGGGTTAAAGCTGTTGATGTTCCCGATCAAGATTGCATAAGCAAAGATAATGTTTCTGTCCGGGTAAACGCAGTACTTTACTTCAAGGTTGCTGACCCCAAGAAAGCTATCATTGATGTGGAGAATTATTATTACGCTACTTCACAACTTTCTCAGACGACGATGAGGGATGTGGTGGGAGAAGTGACACTGGATGATCTCCTGAGGGAAAGGGATAAGATCTCTAAGAGGATTCAGCTTTCTGTAGACAAGGCGACCGATCCCTGGGGCATAAAAGTGGAATCTGTTGACTTGAAGCATATCGAATTGCCGCAAGACATGAAGCGGGTCATGGCAGCGGAAGCGGAATCTGAACGAGAGAAGAGGGCGGTCATCATCAAGGCTGAAGGGGAAGCAGAAGCGGCTACCAATATGGCGAAAGCTGCGAGAACTCTTGCGACAGCTCCCGGTGCCTTGCATTTAAGGACATTGCAGAGCATCAATGAGATTTCCAGCGACCAAAGCAATACGGTCGTCTTTGCTGTTCCATTAGAAGTACTGAGAGCGCTGGAAGGGTTATCGAAGGGGAATAAGTGATTGATGAGCTTTTCTTTTTACTTTTTAAGATCTTCCTTTTTTATGGTCATCTCTTCAATACCTATAAGTCAATAATCACTTGTTTATCTTTCAAGTCAATTTTCTTTATTTTTTTCTCTTTCTTCAGCTCTTGTTCAATATCTTTCCAGTCTTTTGTCTGGCGAAGCTCTTCAACTGCTCTTAACAATTGGCTAAGGGCAGCATAATGCTCATAGATGAGCTCTCCTTTTCTCTTGTTTCTACTGACCCTCTCTTCTTGAGCCGTAATCGCTTCTTCTTGCTCGGCAATCATCTTCTGCAGGGCAGCTATCTTTTTCTGGAAGGGAGAGATGGCTTGTAATGGATTTAATGTATTGATTGCTTCGTTATATGTTGGAACTACTTTTGCCGGTGTTTGATCTGCAAGGGGAAATGGAGTAATTTCTGATGCATAAAAGTATCCTTGCGGCTTCTCCAAGAGTTGTTTCCATTCGGTGAGGGTATCCAGTAAAGCTTGTATCTGTTGTTTAGTCGCTTCTCTCGGCAAGATATCCTTATTCACTCTGGAGCATTTGCAAAGCTCTTCTGCATATACACCCCCTAAGCTGAGCTCTATGGCCAAGGAGGTGGCAAGATTTTTTTTGTCACTGCTATGGAGAATAGTTAACAGCTGGCCTGCTGTGTTGTCTTTCCAATTTCCTTGAGAGGCGGGAAAGACATATCTCTCTCCCTGCTTGACGACGCGGTCTTTCCAGATCTGCCGGTTGAGGCTGCCGATGATCATATTCTTTTCATCAGTGAAAATGACATTTCCTGTGGAAAAGAATTCTATGATCAGGGAGTATTTCTCTTTTTTTTCAACTTCAATGATGACGATCCGTTCCCCGCCTTTCTGAGAAATGCTGATGATGCTGGCATTATCCAGATATTTCCTAAGCTGCATGCAGAATCCTGTAGGGCTCATCTGCGATTCTTTCTTATCTGTCAGATTCAATAGCTTTCCCGGGATGATGCGGAGCAGCTGTTTTCCCTGATTTTGGGCATGAAGCTGCAGCAGCAATTCTTTCTCGCCGTAATCATAGATCTTTGAAATCTTTCCTTTGACGAGGAATTGCAGCTCATTGACGATGGCAGCTAGTTCAATGGAAGCGAGAGATTTTTTCATAGAATGATGCAATCAGGTATGCTTTTATATATTTCTATGGAAATAGGGAAAAGACCAGCATGATCACTTTATTTCAATTTGAAAACTGCCCTTTCTGTGCTAAAGTCAGGGTAAAGATGAAAGAATTAGGATTAGCGTATGCAAAGGTCAATATGCCCCCATTTCGAGATGATCCACGGAGAAAAGAATTGTTTGAAAAATCAGGAATCTGGACCGTTCCGGTTATTAAGATAGATGAGCATTATATTGGAGATTCTGCAGTAATTATCAAGTATTTAGAGGAACATTTTTAATGGAACAAAAACGAGCAATTATGAGTATAGGGGAATTTTAAAAAATAGATAATAAGAATGAATAAGCGCTCGGAGGGACTCGAACCCTCGAATGATCGCTCTGCAGGCGATTGCTTGCTATTGCCTATCTTTTACTACAGACAAACTTAGCCGCTTGGCTACGAGCGCTTAAAAAGCAGGGAAGCTAGGCTATTTATAAGATTTTCTCAACTATGTACGTATTTAGTTCCACAACAAAAATAGTGGCATTGACCTGCAAGAGCTCACTCTTGCTCGCTCAGGTCAACGTAAAATCTAGCGAGACGTAATGTAGTATGTAGCTCAATAGGTGGATAGTTTAAGCTTAAGGTCTCGCAACTAACCTTGTTTGACAAGGCTCTTAATAGATTTTACCTCTTGACCTTGCCACTATTTTCAACCGAACTAAATACGTTCTCAACTATAGCCTATCTCCATACAACTTCAAAAAAGAAGGCCATTGGGAGTGCATAGGTTTAGGCAAGTTATCCAGCCGGAACCATCCTAATCCCTCATGCTTCTTTGACTCGAGGTTTATCACTTTTTCCCTGTCGATATGAACTTTAAAATCAAATGAGATCCAATGGGTTTTCTGTCCTTGGTGGTCACGGAATGCTTCACGAAAACCTAAGAATTCTGCTTTGATAATGTCCGTTCCATATTCTTCTTTGATTTCCCGGTGGAGTGCATCTTGAAGTTTCTCTCCAAATTCTAATCCGCCTCCTCCTGGGTCCCATCTGCCGTGCTCATCCCGGCAATGCTCCGTTCGTTTTGCTAATAGAACATTTCCTTTTCCGTCATGGCAGAAATAGGAAACGGTAATACCTATGGAATCAATACCCTCTTTCATGGTCTATGTACCTTATTTCATAAAAAAAATGCGGGCCTGAGGGGACTTTCAATGATCTCCAGATCTTATGAGCGGGAATGCGAATGACCGCGAATCCCCCTTTCAGATCTGGGAGATCTGTATTTGAACCCCCGATCTACAGCTCTCTTCAGTGATTAAAAATCACTGAGATCCTATAGAAGGCTGTCGCCTTATTTACACGCGAGCTTGCAAGAGTGCTTGCAAACATGCACCAGGCTAGGCTACAGGCCCACGAAGCGATAAGAACAAGGCTGATTTATAAATATTTACTCCTCTTGTACATATTTAGTTCTATCATAAAAAATAGTGGCAGGTCGTAAAATTCAGCAAGGCTTGCTGTGAAAGTAAATGTATTTTCATCAGTTTTAAGTAGAAAGCCTTACAAGTAAACTTATCTTACGAAGCTCGTGACTTGCAAGCAAACGAAGCAAATGAGTTTGCTTGTTTGCAGGTCACAGAATTTTACTTTTTGACCAAGCCACTATTTTTGACCGAACTAAATATTTACTCCTCTTCAAGCTGGTCTTCTGTGCCTACTCTCATCTCTACCAGCAGAAACTGGCTGTCCACCGTAAATCGCTTTTCAATGGTCTGGGCGTTAAATCCGGCTTTCTTGATGATGATAACATAGGTTTCATCGATGATACCATCTTCGTAATCAACAATGCCTTCACCATCTGTTAAATTGATGTGAAGAGGCAAGTCTCCAGGAGTGTTAAAGTCAGATCTGGTGTAGAGCGTCACTTCTGCTCCTTCTAGAGCATTGCCAGCTTCATCCAGTACCGTAACCTGAAGATGGGGAAGGCGCTCAAGAAGAACAGCTACATCTTGTTCTTGTCCTGAAGAAAAGTTGATAGTGATCTCTTTGCTTTGGTTTTCGTGCTTGGCAAGTGCTGCTGTTACTGTATATTGACCATCACTTACCCTTCTGAATGTAACTAGACCATCCTTGTTGGTCATCGCATCTTGTGGAATGATGAAAGGGTCTGGGGAAAGGAGCTGTACCGTAGCATTCTCTAATCCATTTCCGTCAATATCTTGGACTTTGACAAGAACTTCAGCTTGTTCCTGTTCTAAGACAATCGTCATTCTCTGCTCCCCAGCTGCTGATGCGCTGACGGAGATAGGCTTTGATAAGAAAAATCCTTCTTTTTCTACGGTAATGCTATTTTTGTCTCCCTTTAAAATGACTACTTTTGAACCCTTATTTTCTCCATATTTACTCGTCTTGCCCTTCAGGATGTTGTTCACATAAATACTAGCTCCATCAACGATTTCCCCGTCTTCATCTACGATATGAACTTGTAACAAACTAGCTTGGCTGTCGACGACGGAATTTCCTGTAACTTCCTCTGAAGGTGAGCAGGCAGCAAGAATGAGAGAAAGGAATAGTACACCGAAAACCAATTTTTTGTTCATAACAGCATCCAAAAGGAAACGAACTTTTAAATATTTCGTTCTCTGCCGGCATATGATGGGGAATTTGATCGTTTTTATCCCACGGCTCGTTCAAGCTAAAGGGGCTTCTGCAAGTAAGGCTATACGTCAAGAGATGCTTCAGGACTATCTGTTAGATTCTGATGCGGAGAAGGTATCTTTAGTAGATCTACAATTGCCGCTTTCTTGTTCTTCTCCAACTTTATTTTATCCTGGCTGTGGAGCGGATATCATCTATCTGATGTTGTTCTTGGAGAAGGCTTTTCCTGCGTTACGGAAGATAAGCTTGGTGTTGAATGATGTAGAAAATAATCTGGGGATGATCAAGACCATTCTTGATGACGTGGGGATAACGTTTTCAGAAGACCGAAAGAAGGACAATATTCATTTTTATTGGAATAGTATTTCTGTTGATCTCCTGTTTATGGTGGGAAATGTTTTTGTCATTGATCTGCCGGTGTTTGACATCTATTTTGAAAGGGCATTTAGGATAATGAAGGGTGAGGATTTACGCTATGAACACAGAATTTATGAGCGGCTGAATCCAGGAGGGATATTGATAAGTGATTCTGGGTTTGAAAAATGTGAATTGGAAAGAATAAAAGTATCCCCAGACATCAGTTCTTATGGTGAGATGGTGGTGGGAAGGAAAAAAAAATAAAAAAGGAAACACTACTCGTTAATATAATTCCTAGACAGTCCCGGCTCTAACGATTCTAAAAAATCCGCAGTAACTGCTATGGCCGGACCACGCTTACATGCTCCTTTTGAACAGCCATTCAAGCACTTATGATATGCCGGATTTCTATCTGCTGAATCTCCACATGAATCTTTTGCTAAGTAGTTGGTTCGTTTTAGTCTACCATCTATATCTTCACTAAATAAACAGAATCCGTCTGGTATTGTCGTAAGACTCTGAAATGTATAATTAACGAAACGTGCATTATTACTCTTACTCCCATTGAATCCAAAAGCCAAAAGAAGTTGCCCTCTGTTATAGACGTTGTTCAAAGGATCTAGGTCAATACAGAGATTAAAGAGGCTCATACCGTTTGTATTTTCAACTGTTAGTGTATGACTGTTCAGTGCTGACGGAATACCTGGAAGTCCCAAAAAACTTTCTCCAACAAGAGCACCTTCTGTTTCCGAAGTAGTATCGCTACCTCCACTTAAATCAACGCCCTTTATCACCAAAAAAACTACCGCGACAACCGCCACAATAGCCACAATAGCTAAATACGGCCAATGACCAACTTCCTTATGAGACTTCTGCTCTCCTTTCATCATCAACACCTCTTTGAGTTAATTTTATTAAACTGTATTTTAATAATATATAAAAATGCGTGACCCCCCCCCAGTAGAAAAAAGAAATATTCTCCTTCACTTTTTTCCGTATGTGCATAGCGCCGCCATCAAGAACCAAGATTCTATGTCTTAGCGCTTCAAAACTGTACTAATGGCTGATCATTTTGGTCTCGTGGCCTTTCCGTAAAGCGCATTCTCTTGATGGCTTTTTGGCGGCTATGCACCTATTTTTCTCCAAAAGACTTATATATAATTATACTATAATTAACTAAATGGAAATAGAAGCAGAGACAAGGAAATGGGGGAATTCTTTAGGTATAACTATTCCTAAGAAGGTTATTGATGCGGAACATCTTCAACCAGATCAGAAAGTAATTATTGACATTCGGCGTAAGGTAAGTCTTCAGCGGTTGAAGGGAATATTAACAACAAAGAAAACAGCCCAGCAGATCAAAGAAGAGATGAGGTCTGGCTGGGAATGACAATGTTCTTTTATGATAGTTATGCCTTGATTGAATATCTTAAGGATAATCCACGCTTTACTTCTTATTTTGAAGAGCATCAAGGGATAATAACAATCTTCAATTTGGTAGAAGTTTATTATTCGGTCTTAAGCGGGGAAGGCAAAACCAAAGCGGATATTGTATTTGAAGTTCTCCACACCTTAGTTGTTGAGCCTTCTTCAGAAGTGATTAAAAAAGCTATGCTCTTCCGTCTGTTTCATAAAAAAAAGAAATTATCATATGCTGATTGCGTAGGCTATGAAACAGCTAGAGAGAAAGGCATCAGGTTTTTGACAGGTGATGAACAGTTTCGACAGATGGAATATGTTGAGTTTGTGAAATAATATCTTCCACAGTCTTATGAAATTGTTATTTTCTTGATCATTACATCTTCCACCGGCTGATCATCTGAATTTGTCTCAGCGTTACTGATCTTATCAACTATGTCCATCCCTTTGGTAACATTGCCGAAGACGGCATGTTTGTTATTTAGAAAATTATTATCAGCAACGTTGATGAAAAACTGGCTTCCTCCTGTATTTGGGCCGGAGTTGGCCATAGATATTGTTCCCCGGACGTTGCTTAAATCCTTATGGAATTCGTCTTTAATGGTGTAGCCCGGGCTGCCTGTTCCCCAACGGTAGCGGAGGGACTCGTCTTTTGACTGCGGATCTCCGCCTTGGATCATGAAATTAGGGATGACCCGGTGAAATCTTGTTCCATCATAAAATCCTGATTCTGCTAATGTTATGAAATTTCCTGCGGTTATGGGCGCTTTTTCTGTATCTACCAGGATGATAAATGTTCCTAAATTTGTTTCAAACGTAGCTGTTTTCATTGAATTTCCTCCGGAGCATGAGACTATCAAAAGAATTCCAATCATAGTGATCATGAAGGGTATCTTTTTCATTTTTCTAGAAAAAACTGCTGCCTAATTTAAAACTTTTGAAATAACGTGAGCAAAGACTAAGTACTTCCATAAGAAAAAATATCCTTTTTCTGCGAAACCTATAAATCATTTTCTTCTTTTTGAAGGGAATATGATTACAGCATTTATCCTTTCCCAAATTCTAGCAGGGCTAGCTTTCCTTCTGGACATGGTATCCTTTCAGTTCAAAAAAAGAGAGCAAATTCTGCTTCCATTAGTCTTTTCAGCAGCTCTCCTCTCCGTTCATTTCTTTCTGCTTGATCAAATAACAGCATCGTTGATTGTCTTTCTTTCCGCAGTTAGAATGTTTCTGGCGCGAAAGTTTGTTTCAGAAAAAGTGATGATGATATTCCTGCTGCTGAACACTATTGTGCTCTTGGTAACATTCGAGCATCCAGTGAATATTCTTGCTTTCCTAGCCACTACTTTCATCACCTATGCCAATTTCAGAAAAGATGACCGCTCGTTGAGGTTACTGATGATGGTCGGAACGACGGTATGGATTATCCATAATGCTCTTGTCGGATCGCCGGGAGCGGTTATAATAGAAGCTTCTTTTTTGACAGGCAATATCGTCGGATATTATCGGTATTATATTCGTGGGAGATTATTTTAGAAAATCTTTCTCTTACGGCAGCCACGTCTTCCTATTCTTCATCTTATCCGGCAGATATTTCTCGGAAACGAAGTTTAATCCATGTTTAGCTAATGCCTGCTGCTCTGCTCTCACTTTCATCTTGGCCATGTCCTGCAATGCATCCTGCCAGGCCTTATGGTGGATGATAAAAGGATCATTCTTGATCAAGTCTTTGATCTTCTTCACGTCAACTTCTTTCAAAGGATGAGTGGGAAGCTTATAGTCAATGATATCTTGAGGTGTTATCCCGATGAACTGCGCTTGGGGAACGCAAAAAAATTCATTGATATGGGCAGCATTTCCCGATCCTACTTTCAATGTTCGGTAGATCGAACCAAATCCATAGGGGTCGCCGTCCGTGAAAACGTATACGGGCAGATTTTTCTCATCCGCTAATTTTCGGATGAATCTTCTACAAGCCCGTGTAGGAACACCTCCCATAGAGATGAGGATACAATTAGCATCTTTCCAGTAATTGTGCTTATGCAGCCGCTCAAACATACCAGAAGTTTCTATAGCCAGGATAAATTTTGCTTTCGTCTTGAAGGAGAGCTCTTCTACCGATGAAGGGATAGAATATGCTCCTGAGCCAAATTTGGTGCAGTCGATCTCTAACCTCTTTCCCTCATCATCTTTGTCGATGACAATCAGCTCTCCGGCAATGGCACCGCCTTTCTCTTCCGGGATAAAGCCTATCTGTTCCCGGTTGACGCCCATCATCGCCTCAATGTCATCCATGACTGTATCAGATTCCGGCTGTTCTCTGAATCGAGCTTCACCCCAGTTTTTTGAAACGTAATATGCTTCCCTTTTTGTAGCAATATCGTCCGTCTCAACGAGATCTTTTGACAAGCTCATCATCCTTAACGTCTGGGCGAAAGTCCTGATCGTTGAAGCCGTCAATGTTCTGGATTTTACTTTATTCAAGAGCTTGAAATATCCTTCCTTAGAGTTATATTCAACGTTATTTAACGAGCGGATGGGCATCTCGATGTCAGGGGCTTTTACTTTCCGGATCTTATCATAGATACCTTGAGCTACGTCCTTAATTTTTCCAACAACAGGGTTTTCAGTCTTCGCCATCGTCCATCAGCTTTGTTTGTTTTGATCCCTTCCTTTTTTTGGAAGGTTTCTCTTCATCTTCACTATCATCATCAGATCCATCATTATCCGACTTATCATTATCTTCATCACTATCATCATCTTTTCTTTTCTTCTTTTTCGTTTCTCCAAAGTCGTCGGCTTCCTCTTCACCATTTTCTTCCTGCCCTATCTTGGCAAATTCTTCATCATAGTCCGGATTATCAACGCCGACTTGCTCCAATTCCCCACGAGTATGCTCTAATATCTCTGCAAGATCATCTTCGACTTTCTTTTTCTGGATCTCGTCAAAGCCGATGATATCTTTTAATGCTTCTGCAACATGAGGGATGTATTTTTCGATATAACCTCTCTTTTTTGCCTCTTCACCAATCCTTCGCTTCTTGTTGACGAACGAAGCAAGCTTTCTGCCGATCTCCTGCAGGGCCAGCTTGATCTCTTTGACAATCTCTGGATAATGAGCCAGCGCTTCTTTTGATTCAGAGGTGAAAGGGACCCAGACGGAGGTCATGTGCACGACAACGGTGCATGGCCCCATAGGCAGGCTGTTCTTGCTCTGTTGCAGCCCATAATTCCGCCACATCGTGTTTTGGATAGCGCTTGTAATAGCGCAAGCGCCTTGCTGATACAATAGCGGAACGCGGTTGGCAAAACGCATGATCCTGATAGGGCCATCAGCTTCCTGTTCACCACCATAGGCTAAGCCCGCTTCGATGATAAAGGGATTTCCACGATAGACACTTGGTGGTCTCGTCGAAGCGCAATAAAATTCCGCATTAATCTCTTTCCTTAACCCTTTCTCTAACTGCGCGTCAGTTATGGGAGAGATGCAATCGGTGGGAGGAGCGATAATTTTTGTCTTTTGTATCCCTTTATGGAGGCTTTCTGCCAATTCTCGGGAAATGTTTTTCGGTTTCATATTTGGCAGCAATGAGGAATTGGCGCAGATCTCTTTTGCCGTTCCCGGTCCTACGCGCACGAATTCTGTTGTCAAAAATTGCTGCAAAGTGCTAGCTGCCGTCGTTTCCAGCATTCTCATCAATCTTCCCAGCTCTACTCCGTAAGGGTGCGGCTGAATTTCTTTCGCTTCCGGAGGAAGAACTTCTACTGCTCTGGGAAAAATGATCTGTTCTGCTTCAGGGTTAGTATAGATTATCGTGGCGTGAGGGTTGACGATAGCTGTCTCTTTCAGATATTCATCGACCGACTGGCGGCCCTTGATATAATTTCCTTCCATATCTATCTCAATCTTTGTTCCATGCTCCTTTCCTTCCCAGTCTGTCTCTTCTTCCTGGATGATGTCGGGACTGTTTGTAGAAGTATTGATCTTTAGCTTGAGGAGGTTTGCTTTTTTTCCGTTGGCGGTCTTTGAGGTGATGATAGCTGGCTTTCCCGTCGTCAATTGGCCATATAGTAGAGCTGCAGAAATGCCTATGCCTTGCTGTCCTCTGGTAGAAGAAAGCTTATGGAATTTTGAGCCGTAAAGCAGCTTGGCAAATATTTTGGGAATCTGTGCTTTGATGATGCCCGGACCGTTATCTTCGACGATCATCCTGAAACGGGATTCTTCTAGTTGAATGAGTTCTACGTTGACTTCCGGGAGGATTCTAGCTTCTTCACAGGCATCTAAAGCGTTATCTACCGCTTCCTTGACGGCGATCAATAACGCTTTTCTAGGGTTGTCGAAGCCTAATAAGTGCCTGTTTTTTTCAAAGAATTCCGAGATAGAGATATCTCGTGCTTTCTTTGCCAGCTCTTCTGCTGTACGCTGTTCCATAAGCCTAGAAGTTTGTATAATATTTATAAGGATTGTGGTAAGTCTTTCTTTTCCGTCTGAAAAGTGAGCTGGATCTGTCGATGGTTGTGGAATTATTTTTCTCCCATTTACTTCTTGTAACCAAACTTTTTGTCGTATTCTTTGTGATCAATAACATCCAGAACAAAAGCAATAATTTCTACTTCGCTTTCTCCCTCAGTTAAAGTGTATAACATCCTCCAGAAAGCAGGAAGCTCTACACGAAAGAGATTTTTTGCAGTATATTTTCGTTGGTATTCCTCAGGAATTTTATCTTTTCCTATAGGATCGCCATAGTGGGGATTGGTCTTAATTAGTTCTACTTTTTGATTAACGGCTTTGAGAATCATCCGCTCTGTTTTGGATGTAGGAGCTTCTTCATTAAGATGCTTATACACTTCTTCTGCTTCTGGGGATAACTTTACCCTCACTATTTTCATAATTCAAGTCCTTCTGCGATTGCTTTTTGGAGGTTTGGATTGGGGTTATGTATCCAAGTTATGCCTCGCATGGTGACTAAAATTTTATTGCTGAATTCAAGGTATTCAAGAATGACTTTAAGAGTATTGTGGTTTACTTGGCGTGGAAGGCGATGTTTAAGCTCTGCAATGATTATGACACTTTCATTCATGTTTTTCAGCGTATCTTCTACCATCAGTACCGTGTTCAATGTTGGGGAATGTTCAAGTTCTTGCATTTTCATCACTAATAATTATTAACTTGTATCTATTACATATGGACTTATATTTAAATGTTTTGTTACTTTTGGTAGGATTGGTCTTTCTTCTCCGTGTGAAAAATACGCTTCATCATCTTATGGGCGTTGGAATTCTTTTTCCTATCTATCCTACTAAATAATTAGTTGAGAAGGCTGTTGGATGACATGGTATATTTCAGATCTTCATCCCCTTGTTTCTCATCAATTCCAATCTCACTCTTTCTTCTTGCTCACTCTTTGCTGCAGTATCTCTAGAAGCTTGATGATAGCTGTCGATGCTACTTTGTGCTGATCTTCTTTGGTCTTGAGCTTTTCCTCTGATAAATTCTTTGAATTTTCTGATATCGTCAATCGGATTATTCTCTGTTTTTTCCATATAAAAGTGGCCATTGGTGGGGAATACAATTATTCTAGGAGAATACTGTTTATCATCCGTCCAATGCATTTCGGACTCTTTAGTCCAATATGTTCCGGACTCGTGGTTATCGTTTGCATCTTTTGGAGCAAGGTTTTTCTTCAAAACCAGTTGATGCTGTTCTGTTGTAATGTGTTCCGTCCTCCTCCCGAAGTATCCTCTTGTTATTATCATGGTGGTTATATCCATGCGGGGGATGTATTCCATAATTCTTCTCCCAGTGTTATCTACAAAATGAACAGGAAGCTCTGCTTGATGCGCAGTAGGTAACTTAGTACCTCTGTGCGATACTAAACAAGGAACATCGAGCTCACCTTCATCATCCATCAAGAAGTAGCGAGGTACCGTAAAATCTCCACCATCCATCCCCAGATAAGTAAACATCTCCGGCAATTTTAGAAATGTTTCATACCGAGCAATCTCCGCTTCCAGTTGTGAAACGCTGCCATGCTCAAATCTTTTGTCTGCAGGGGTCATCTGTTGCTAAAATAGCTTGCACTTTAAAAATTTTTCACTAAAAAGGAAGAAATAAGTGTTTTATATCCCATCTGCCCAAAGCTCTTTTTTAAAACAATTAATGTAATTATTCTATATATTTTTCAGAAATATACCCCTAATCTTCCAAAACCTTTAAATACGCCCTTCTGGGAATTTGAAAAAAAGAAAGAATAAGAAGATTGTGAGGTTAACAAAGTTATTATCATCATAGTGGGCTGGGCGAAGCATTTCCACCATTTAACGATAGCTTACCAAGAGATTAGGGTAAGGGTCGTCTAGTGGGCTTGAGCGGGGACTTGCGAGCAAACTTGCTTTGCTCGTTTGCATGTCAACGAAACCCACCTTTGATGATAGCTTTACTAAAGCTATGGATGAAGTCAAAGAAGTGTTACAGGCAGAAGAAGAAGCCGATAAGATTATTTCTCACGCCAAGCAAGAGGCAGAAAAGATAATTTTTAAAGCAAAACAAGCTGCTTTAGAGCAGGTTGCTCAGGAGAAAGAGTCAATTAATATTGATCATGATAAGCGCCTGAAAGAAAAAGTCAAGCAGCTGGAGCAAGAACAAAAGACAATTCTTCAGGAAGCAGAATCACATTCTAAAGACCTGCAGAGAATGGCGGCAAAAAATAGAGAAAAGGCAGAGCGCATCTTGGTAGAGAGAATTCTTGCCGGGAAGGATTAAGTATGGTCGTTCCTGAACGGATGGTAAAGTGCAAGATTCTGGCGCCGAAAGCATATCTATCTAAAGTTATCAATGCTCTTTATGATTTGGGATTATATCATGTTACTCCGCACTTGAAGGGGGAACAAGCTCTAGATATCGGTATGCCCTTAGCTAATGCAGAAGAATTATCAAAACTGTTGGTCCAGCTTCGGAAGATTCTCTCTAAGCATCCCGAGATCAAGGCAAAACAACAAGATGTGTTGGAGCAGTTTCCCGATATCAAAGAGATCAAAGCCAGGGTGGAGAAGGCTTCTGCGGAATGGACTGATGTTGAAGAACGGCAAAAGCAATTTCAACAACAACAGGAAGCAGTTCAAGGAAAGCTGATAGCATTGGCGATCTTGCAGCGTCTTACCATTGATATTGTTCGATTAAGGAAGTCAAAAGCATTGACGTATTTCTTCGGTACGATCACTAAGGCAGAAGGTTTGGAAGAAGCTCTACAGAAGGTCAGTGATGACTGTTCGCTAGCCAAAAATTCAAAGCATATTATGTTAGTAGGCAAGAAGGCTGATGAAGAACGCTTCAAGACTATTCTTCACGATTTTGGTTATGCTGCGTTCCCATTTGATATGGATATGGGCAATGGCCAGAAAGAGATTGCTGCAAGAAAAGCTGAGTTAACCTCAATCAAAGAAGAGCAACAGGCGGTAGAGCGGCAGCATATTGCGTTGAAGTCAGAATTGTCTCAACTGGTTGATCTTGCCTATCAGATCCAAGAAGAAATACGAAAGCAGGAATTGCCCTTGCATTTTGCCGTGACCAAAAGCTCGTTTGTTGCAGAAGGATGGATCCCTAAAGCAGATGCGGGCAATGTCAAAACATCTTTGGAAAGTGTTACGAGCAAGAAAATAAGTGTTGTCTTTTCTGATCCCGATCATGACGAATCCCCTCCGGTAAAGCTGAAGAATAAAATATTGGTGACTCCCTTTGAATTCTTGCTTCGGTTGTATGATCTGCCAAAATATCAAGAGATCGATCCATCATCATTATTATTCATTACCTTCCCGCTTTTCTTCGGTATCATGTTAGGAGATATTGGGTATGGGCTTGTTTTGTTACTTGTTTTTCTTCATCTAAAGAAAAAGATACCTGCCATGGGACAGTTGGCTAGCGTGTTAGTCTTTGCTGCTGTTGTTTCTATCATATTTGGCTTTGCATTTGGAGAGGTCTTTGGATTTGAGCATGTGAGTATAGAAACTGGAGAAAAGTTATGTAATACGTTAGGCATTTGCTTGCCTCAAGCAGAGCTGCATGTTCATGGGCAAGTTATTGAGGTTGCTGATTTCCCTCGATTATTAAATAGAGCGCATGGACATACAGAACTGTTCGGCTTTGAGATCCTCACTATTCTCGTTATTGGAGCAATCATCGGATTTATCCACTTAAATTTGGGATTCCTATTTGGTTTTATCAATGAATACTATAGTCACGGATTAAAGCATGCATTCTTAGCAAAAATGAGCTGGATGATTATTGAAGCAGGAATCATTGTAGCTGTCTTATCAAAGATTGGCATCTTCCTACCTGTTATGGTGTGGATAGGCATTGCCATAGTGATCATTGGAGTAGTGATGCTGGGTATGGGAGAAGGCATTCAAGGGATTGTTGAGCTTCCATCACTTTTTTCCAATATGTTAAGCTACATGCGTCTTGGTGCCGTTGGATTAGCAAGCGTCGGCTTGGCTGTCGTGGTCAATGAGGAATTAGCCATGCCCTTCATCGAGAAAGGCGGCGTGTTTATCATCATCGGCATACTGATCATGCTGCTCGGCCATGGAATAAATATCTTGTTAGGGGTTATCGGCCCTTTTTTACATGGAGTACGATTACATTACGTTGAGTTTTTCAGCAAGTTTTTTCATGGCGGAGGGAAGGAATACACCCCTTTCACGAAAAGCGATAAGCCGGAATGAGGATCATAGATAAGAAATAAAAATAAACTAAGTAGAAAAGATAACTTGAATAAGATGATAGGAATAAGATAACCAAAATAAATAAAATAAATAAAATAAACAGAATGAGTAAAATAAACAAGAATAGGAGGTACAGAATATGGCAGAAGCTGGATTAATAGCTATCGGTGCTGGACTGGCTATCGGGCTATCCGCCTTGGCAGCAGCTTGGGCAGAGAGTGCAATAGGAACAGCAGCAGTAGGTGCGATGGCAGAGAAAGAAAGTCTTTTTGGTAAAGGCTTGATCCTAACCGTCATCCCAGAAACATTGGTTATTTTTGGGTTGGTTATAGCAATCTTGATTATCGGATTGGCAGGATAAGGTTTCAAGAGATTTTTTTTTATCTCTCTTTACCTGGAGGATAGCTATGGGATTAGATAATGTAAAAGAAGAAATCATTGCGGAAGCGGAAGAGAAAGCTGCAGCTCTTTTCAAAGAAGCGAAAAGCGAAGTGCAATCAATCCAGGATGCAGCGAAGCACGAAATAAGTGTGTATAAGAAAGATGCGGATGCTAGACAGAAGCAGATGGTAGAGACGATGAGCAGGAAGATGCTAGCACAAGCCAGGTTTGATGCTCAGCGCCTGCTGATGAATTCTAAAAAAGAGATGACTGAAGAAGTTATCAGCGATGTTCAGAGGAAGCTGTCAAATCTTGGAAAAACGGAGAAGAAGGATTTTTTGCAAGGCCTTCTTCGTCAGGCTCAACGGGAGATGTCAGTAGCTCGCGTCAGCGTCAATAAGAATGATATCTCTTTGATCAATGGTGTTGCTGCTTTCCCCGCTGATATAAGTGGTGGCTTGATTGCGGTGAATAAAGAGGGGACGATCAGCATAGATCTCAGCGTCGATGCATTGCTGGAGGCTGCTCAGCAAGAGCTGCTGGTAGAATTGAGCGGGGTGTTGTTTGGGAAGCATTGATCTGGTACATCATTCCGTGCATCAGGACAATCAGAGAACAATCCGCGTAGGATTTTCTCCGTACACCTATGCTCGAGCAGCAGTCATGCGATCTTTTTTGCTGAAGAAAGAAGATTATGACCGGATCATGAAGATGGGCCCAAATGAGATCATACGTTTTTTGCAGGACAGCCATTATAAGAAAGAGTTTGAGGAGTATCATGTTTCTGCTGCCGGGACAAAGGCTATCGATCAGGCGTTGTTGTCAAATCTCATGAACAATTTTAAGAAACTCTATCATATCTCTGATGCTGCGATGCGGAAAGTGTTGGCAAACTATTTCTGGAAGTATGACATTGAGAATATCAAGATTATCTTGCGTGGAAAATTTGCTCACCTCCCTTCTTCAGAGATCGAGCTGTTATTGTTTGATTCAGTCAATTTTTCAAAAGATTTTTTACATAGTCTGCTGCAGAAAATGACGGTTGAAGAAGTCGTCAAGAGCTTATCTTTCCTGAAAAAGCAGAATTTGCACTCTGAGCAATTGTTTGAGATTGAAAATGCGTTAGACCATTATTCTCTTCAAACCATAATTAACTTTGCAGCCCACCTCACAGGGCAGGGGAAGACCATGCGGCATTTTTTGCAGTTGGAAGCGGAGATAACCAATATCCGGACGCTGTTGAGATTCAGGAGCAGCGGCCTTGCTGAAGGAAAATCGGGAATATCAGAAAAAACGCTCATCGAAAAATATCTTATCAATCCTTCTCCGCTCGTGAAGAAGTTAGCAGCAAAGAAAACAGTTGAAGAGATGGTGAAGGAGTTGCGGAAACATAAATACACCTTATTGACGGGCGAAGAGAAAGACCTTGCAGCAAAGCTGGAGATCGACTTAAGCGTCGCTGTTCTTCGGAAGAGCTCGCTGCTTGTTCATCAGCAGCTTCTCAGCGCCAATTACATCTTAGGCTATCTATTTGCCAAGGAGATCGAAGTGAAGAATTTGCTTACTCTCATCAAAGGGAAGAAGCTCGATATTGCTCCAGAATACCTCGAGCAGCTGTTGGTGATCGGAAAATGAAGAATTTCCAAAAAGGTGGATGCTCATGAAAGAGATAGCTGTTGTAGGGACATCAGAATTTACATTAGGTTTTCGCTTAGCGGGAATCAAGAATGTGATTGAGATTTCTGGTAAAGGTACTATTTCAGAAGAGATCGTTCCTTTGCTGAATAATCAGGATATTGGAATTATCGTCATCGATGATGCGACGATGGGCGCCTTAGATGAGTATACTAAAGAGAGAGTAGTGAATTCGATCAGTCCTGTTGTTGTCGTTGTTGGAAAAGAAGCTCGTCAAGATGAACTACGAAAGATGATCATCCAATCCATCGGTGTTGATCTGATGAAGGATGAGGATATTGTATGAACAAAGTTATAATGATGTGAAATGACAGGAGTGAAATAAACCTGAGTGAACTGAACATGAACTATGAAACAAGAATGAGAAAAGGTGAATGATTATGGCAAACAAAGATACTAGAACAATGAAAGATACCGAAAGTGCAGAAGAAAAAAGTGCAGGAACAAAAGGTACAGGACTAAAAAGCAAGGGAAGATTATATCGGATAGCTGGTCCGGTTGTTGTAGCAAGAGACCTTCAAGCTAGGATGTATGACTTAGTTCGGGTTGGCAACGAACGCTTGATGGGAGAAGTTATCAGGATAGAAGGAGAGAATACTATCATCCAAGTGTATGAAGATACGACGGGGATTACTCCCGGCGAGCCTGTTGAAAATACAGAAGAGCGCTTATCCGTAGAGCTTGGTCCGGGGTTACTTACGAGCATCTATGATGGCATCCAACGACCTTTACCTGTTTTAAGAAAGCAGATGGGAGATTTTATTCTGAGAGGAGTTGATGCACCCGGTCTAGATCATTCGAAGAAGTGGGAATTCAAAGCATTGAAGAAGAAAGGTGATTTTGTAAAAGGTGGAGAAGTACTTGGTGTTGTTCAAGAAACAGCAACATTTACCCATAAGATCATGGTTCCTCCGCGGATGCAGGGGAAGATTAAAGAAATTTCTTCAGGAAAATTTACTGTTGTCGAGCAGATATGCAGCTTGGATAATGGTCAAACTATGAAGATGATGCAGAAATGGCCGGTGCGGGATGCCCGACCATCACAAAAGAAATTAGCACCTTCTGTTCCATTATTGACGGGACAGAGAATATTTGATGTCATGTTTCCCTTGGCGAAAGGAGGAGCAGCAGCTATTCCTGGGCCGTTCGGAGCAGGAAAGACGGTCAGCCAGCAGCAATTGGCAAAATGGTGTGATGCTAACATTATCGTCTACGTCGGCTGTGGCGAACGGGGAAATGAGATGACCGAAGTGTTGACAGAATTTCCAGAATTGCAAGACCCAAAAACTGGAGCTCCTTTGATGAACAGGACGGTATTGATCGCCAATACGTCTAATATGCCGGTGGCTGCACGAGAAGCAAGTGTTTATACGGGTGTTGCTATAGCGGAATATTTTAGAGATATGGGTTATCATGTAGCGATGATGGCAGATTCAACTTCTCGATGGGCGGAAGCGATGAGAGAGATCTCTTCCCGTTTAGAAGAGATGCCGGGGGAAGAAGGATATCCCGCGTATTTAGCGACGAGACTTGCTGAATTTTATGAGCGGGCAGGGATGGTCATTCCCTTATCTGGGGAGAAAGAAGGTTCGGTAACGATCATCGGAGCTGTCAGTCCGCCAGGTGGAGATTTCTCGGAGCCAGTAACCCAAAATACGTTACGGGTAACGAAAACGTTCTGGGCGTTAGATGCAAAATTAGCGCAGCGCCGGCATTTTCCCAGCATCAATTGGTTAACTTCCTATTCATTATACCAAGATGCGCTGGAAGGCTGGTTTGCCAAGAATGTTGCTTCAGAATGGAGGACGTTGACAAGCTCATTGATGTCTTATCTCCAGGAAGAAGAAAAATTATTGGAGATCGTGCAGTTAGTAGGGTCAGATTCTTTACCGCCAAAGCAGCAGTTGACGTTAGAAGTGGCCAGGCTGATCAGAGAGTTTATCCTTCAGCAGAATGCCTTCCATGAGATTGACACCTATTGTGACACAAAAAAGAGTTATCTTGTCGTGAAGACTATTTTATTGTTTGCCGATCTCGCTGATACCTCTCTAGATCAAGGTGCAAGGATAAAAGAGATTGTCGACATGAAGTCGAAAGACAGGATAGGAGAAGCAAAATTCGTCAGAGATTACGATCGGCTGCTGAAAGAAGTTCAGAAGCAGATGGAAGAGGAGTTTAAGAAATTAGCAAGGTGATGATCCATGAAAGCGATGAAAGAATATAAAACAATAACCCAAATTGCCGGTCCTCTCGTCTTTGTAGAGAAGACAGAGCCCATCGGTTATGGGACGTTAGTGAAAGTGATGCTGCAAGATGGTTCCGTAAAAACCGGACAAGTCTTAGACAGCAGCGATGATATTGTTGTCGTTCAGATCTTTGAAGGGACTTCCGGCATCAGCCGGGAATCACGAGTGAAATTCCTGAAAGAGAACATCAAGTTAGCGGTGAGCAAGGACATGCTCGGTCGTGTGTTTAATGGATCAGGAAAGCCGATCGATGGCGGTCCAGATTTAGTTCCAGAGAAGAGGATGGATATAGGAGGAGCAGCAATAAATCCTTATGCTAGGAATAGCCCAGCAGATTTCATCCAGACGGGAATAAGCACAATCGACACGACAAATACGCTGGTAAGAGGGCAAAAATTGCCTATCTTTTCAGGATCAGGATTACCTCATAATGAGATCGCCTTACAGATTGCTCGGCAGGCTAAAGTAGTAAGCGACCAAGGAAAATTTGTTGTCATTTTTGCTGCGATGGGAATCACGAATGAGGAAGCGCAATATTTCATGAAAGATTTTGAAGAAACAGGGGCATTAGAAAGGTCTGTTGTTTTTTTGAATATTGCTGATGACCCAGCTGTTGAGCGGTTAGTCACGCCAAGGATGGCGCTTACGGCAGCAGAATATTTTGCCTACGAGCATGACGCTCACGTCTTAGTCATCCTGACTGATTTAACCAACTACTGTGAATCTCTTCGGGAGATAGGAGCAGCCAGAGAAGAAGTTCCAGGGAGAAGGGGATATCCAGGGTACATGTATACGGACTTAGCGATGCTCTATGAACGAGCAGGGATGATCAAGGGAAGGAAAGGCAGTGTTACGCAAATTCCTATCTTAACTATGGTCGGAGATGACATCACTCATCCTATTCCAGACCTTACTGGTTATATTACCGAAGGTCAGATCGTTTTGTCTCGTGAACTGCATCGGAAGAATGTTTATCCGCCGATCAACGTTTTGCCGTCATTGTCCCGACTGATGAATATGGGGATTGGCGATAAGAAAACAAGGGATGACCACAAACAAGTTTCTGATCAGCTCTATGCGAATTATGCTGAAGGTGTTGATCTTCGTGGCCTTGTGGCCATTGTCGGAGAAGAAGCATTATCTGATCGGGATAAAAAGCTCTTGAAATTTGCAGAAGGCTTTGAAAATATGTTTGTCCGGCAGGGAAAACGAGAAGACCGTACGATAGCTGACAGTTTAGGTATCGGCTGGAAGCTGCTGGGGAAAATACCGGAGAGGATGCTGACCAGGATCAGTCCTGATCTCAAAAAGAAATATTACAAGGAGGTCACGGGATAAGGAAGCAGGGAACTTTCCCTTTCTTTCTTTTCTGCAAGATAATTTATGGCCTTAGACATCAAGCCTACGAGATCGGAACTATTAAAGCTTAAAAAATCCATCAAGCTAGCGAAAGCCGGCCATTCTCTCTTGAAGAAAAAAAGGGATGGATTGATTTTAGAATTCTTTGAACTGATGAAGAAAGCAAAGACGGTTCGAGCAGACTTAGTGAAGGCTTACGTTCAGGCTAATCAAGATATGAATCTTGCCCGTGTTGTTCACGGTGACTTGAAGATGAAATCATTAGCATTAGCTATTACGCAAACTCCAACTGTTGAGCTGCAGACGAGGAATATCATGGGAGTTAAAGTGCCGAAAATAACTGCGGATCATGTTGTGAAGACCGTAGAAGAGCGGGGCATGGGGATGTTGTCGTCGTCTGCCGGTATCGATAAGGCGATTGGTGGATATGAGCTTGTGGTGGAGCAGCTCATCAAGGTGGCAGAAGCAGAGACGGCCATGAAGCGCTTATTAGCAGATATCGAGAAGACGAAACGGCGGGTTAATGCTTTAGAATTTAATCGTATCCCAGCGATGGTCAGCGCTGGGAAATTTATCGCTTTGCGTTTAGAAGAGATGGAGCGGGAGAATGTGTTTAGGCTGAAGCGGATCAAGGCGAAGGGGTAAGATGATTTCTTTGGTATTTAGAGTGGGTAGATGGATCAAGCGTTTTCCCCTATGGATCAGAGAGAAAGAAGTGAATAAGCTGATCTTTATCAGGGCTGTCTTGTTTATCGTGAATATGCTTATCTTTTTTGGAGCGGTGGTGTATGTGGTGTTGAAGTGGAGAGGATGATAGTGGAGAAAATTATTTTACAAACTCTACATCATCCATATCTTCAAATTCTTGGTCTCCGGTAAGAAATTTAACTCCTATTTTTTTGCTGTCATATATTCGATACAATCTACCATCGAGAGTTTTTTCTTTTCTCTAACTCCCGGCGAAGAAGATGAAGCGAAACTTAAATTAGCTAAACAAATACGAATTTACAAATACTGGAAAAGTTAAGGAGGATTTAGTTTTGGAAATATTTAAGTAGATCATTTACATTGGTATTACTATGAATGAGGTTTATGAGACTGAGGCGTTCTTGAGATTATATGGTGCTTCTGAAAAAGTTGAGCAGCAATGGATTGAGAAAATAAAGGACCAACTAAAAGAAAATCTGCATGTTGGTCAACCCCTGCGTTTTGATTGGTTTCGTGAGAAAAGATTTGGTGGTAAGAGATTATATTATTTGATTAATGAATCTTCAAAGAAGGCAGTACTAATTGCTTTTGGCACAAAGAAGGAGCAGCAAAGCATTATTAACTACATTCTTGTAAACAAAGAAAGGTTTCTCAAACAAATAAGTTAACAAACACGCCTTACCCTGCCCATTTCTAAGTCTTTTAAACTAGCATCTAGCTGAAGAAGCAAATCATCAGCAACCGCTTCCTTCTTTTTTAATAAAATAAAATCTTCTCGAGGAATACAAACAGTATCTGTTGCCATATCACCTCTTAGCCAGCTTTCTTTTTAAACTTTTCTTCCAGTTTTTGTATTTTTTTCCTTCCTCAGTTTTTGGATAAATACTGCCAGAAATAGTCTCATTTTAGCGGGGGTGGAAGCCTTTTGTTGAGTGTTAAATAAGCTGTTCCTATAAGGATATAATGTCCTACCCAAAAATCATCTCTTTCTTTTTCTTCTCTAAGAAATGATAGACGGTCTTATGCATCGCCCCTTCCAAGAGCATGGCGACAGCTTGCCGAGATAACTGTACCTGTGTGGTTTCACCAATAATTCCTACTGTTTTTCCGTAAACGACGATGTACGTCTCTGTTAAGCGCTCAATCTCTTCCCGTGACCTGCCACCTGTTCCAATGACACGGCCTTTCAGGCGCTGGAGGGTATTTTTGTTCTTCCCGGCGATATCCGTCATGTTGATGATTTCTAAAGCGTAATCAGTCTTCAATAAAAATAAAGCTATCTTGGGATTAAAGCCACGGGCAATGGCATGAACAATCTCTTTCGTGGTGTATAACTCTAAGCCATCTTCACCAGTAATAATGACATCTCCTTCTGCAGAAATGCTTAACTTACTGGAGGTAGCTTCCTCTATTTCTTTTTTGGTTTCTCCGTCCTTGCCGATGAGAATTGCTACCCGTTCTTCGGGGATTTTTAATTCGTAAGAGATTTCTTCTGTCATATACTTTCCCGATGAAGCGCCTTTAAAAATCTTTGCTCTAAAAAGAATAGTATCCTCAAAGTGGTAATAGTGGTAATTTTTTTAAATAAACGCCTATTTTGGCAGAAGATGAGATCGTCTCCCGTGCTAGCTATCATTCATGATCAGCTGAAGGACTGTGCTGATTATTATTCTGTGTTAGAAAAAATAACAGAAGGCTGGGGTGTTGAGGTGCTTCAGTCAAAAAGGCAGTCGTCTGTTTCTGATATTGTTGTTCCTGAACGAAGCACTATCCTGACGGTAGAGAATATGGCTGCGCATCGCGATTTTCATCGTCAATTGTCTTCGTTTTCTATCAGAGAAGTGTCATTAGATGACATTCTTGAAAAGCATAAGCAGGCATTTCAGCATCATCCTCTCTTTAGTGAAGCTCATCGAGAGAAAGAAAAAGGAGTATATTTTCATGGCAATTGGCTGCTGGCTGTTGGCACAGCTTTGTCCGGGAGTTATGTTGCAGCTGCGTTTCATACTGTTCTTGCCGCAACTGCACGGTTTGGGAAGAGTGATACCTCTCAGAAAATGAAACTGTTATATGAAGGATTGTTGCTTACATCGGGGGTAAGTATAGTGGAGGGGTCGTATTCCAGTCCAATTCGTGCCATTTTTCTTACGGCAGTTCCGGTGGCTTTATCGTTGATAGGATTAGAGACGGGGAAGCAGCGGCGCAGATTAGAGAGAAGATATAGCATTGAAAAACAAAAATTCCGCTCCCTTTTCGGGCGAGATTATACTCCCGCCTTGGAGCGGATAGGAAATGCGTTGGATGTAGGATATCGGAGCTTACGTTATATCGGCAATGTTTGCACAAGCGAGCGCCAGCAGATAGATGTTTATGCTGATCAAATTGAACGATTAGATTCTGTTCTTTTCACCTATCTCCAAGATGGGCAAGAGGAAGATCTGCGGGCATTTAAGGTAACATACCGAAGGCCTACTCCTCGATGGACTGGCAGATTGGAGAGGCCTCAGCCGCTACCTCCTATTCGAAAAAGTGGTTATACTCCTGCAGAATATGAAGAGTTGCGAAGGGCTCGGGAAGAAGCTGATGCTAAAGAACGAGCGTCTTCTGGCAGCTTCACTGAAGGAAATATTGATGATAGCTTGGAATCCTACCAGCAAAGAATTGATGAGCAGAAGCGGTTGGATGTTCTTCTGAGCTCTTCTTTACAAGAAGTATATGGGCAAAGAGATATTCATGTTGATGGCTTTCCCCTTTACGTTCTTATCGATAGCAGCAGGGAGAAAATACAATCACGCCACAAGCATACTCTCGTTAGGGAGAAAGGATCAAATTCGAGGTTTGTCGTTGAACGGCTACGAGAGAAATATGGCTTGCCGGAGGATGCTAAGATTTTCAAACTGAATACCCGGCAAGGTGTTCGCTGCCTGTATACGATGAGTGATGGAACTGCTACGATGTTAGAGGTTATCGATCATCGGGACTACCAGCGCCTGTTTGACTTACGATACTAACTTTTTTTTTGCTGTATTTCCCATAGATTATTTCAGCCCGTTATCTGTTTGAAAATATTTTCTTCGTCTTCCTTGACACCCAGCTTACTAAAGAATTTTATGACGTTCTGGATATCTCTCTTCAACAGCTCTTCACTGTTTGGTGTTCCTACCAGCGTGGCTTGTGAGTAATCAATGAAAAAGGGCTTTTCTTCATAGTTTAGGATATTAAAAGAAGATAAGTCTCCATGAATAAGACCACCGTCATGATAAAGTGTTTTCATCTGCTCAACAATCAGTTGAAAAAATTCTTTGGGATCATCGGGATGGGCATCTTTTAACGGAGGAGCTGGGCTGCCGATCATCTCTTCAACGATGATATTCATCTTCCATCCTAATGGTTTTGGAGAATTGATCTTGCATTTTTCCGCCTTTAAGAGATTCTTATACTCTCTCTGCGCCCAGGCAAAGATGATCTCTCGCCGCTTTTGGCGGAGGAACTGATAGCGTGTGTCTTTCCTGATGTAATCAAACATTCGCTTATAGTCTGCATTTTGAATACGGTAGATCTTGACGATGACGGATACTTCACCTTTCTTCGCAATGAAAACATTACTTTCCTTGCCTACTTTCAATGGGCTTAGCAGCTCGTCAAAAGCTCCTTGAGATTGCAGCTTGAAGAGGTTCCTGTTCGTAAATTCATCAAAGACCCCTTTCAATGTCTTAAAGCGTTCCTGATATGTCAGCGTGACCATTATCTGCTAAAAACCATATGCTTTTATATGGTTTTCTTTCAGGACTTTGCATGGATCCGCTGAGGAGTATGCGTTCATGATCTTGTTCAAAATACATGGGGAAAACTATAGGAGGTGAAGGAGAACAGGTATTTATAAATTTTTGTTATATAACCACTCTTAAGTAATTAAGCAAAACCTTTATATATAGGCACTACTTTTTAGTAGTTAAACACCTCGAAACACCTCTTTTTCCTCAGCATCCGAGCTCAAACTTGGATGTTGAGGTTTTATAATCACTTGAATCTTTATCTAGAATTCATCACTCGGAACCATTCGTTACCTCAGTACACTATTCCTCACATCAGAACTAGTATCCCTATCCCCACAGCAAGGCAGTACCAGGCAAAAACGTTAAAATTGTCTTTCTTGAGCATCTTTAACAGCCAGGTTAGGCTAAAATAGCCGACGATCATAGTGGTTATCACTCCAATAAGGAGTGGCATAATCTCTCCTATCTTGGTGAAGTTTCTGAATTCCACTACTGTTGCCCCTAAGATGGCAGGAATGAACAGAAGGAAGCTGAATCTCCCTGATTGTTCTCGATCAACGCCTTGCATCAAGCCAGCGGAAATGGTCATTCCAGAACGAGATACGCCTGGCAGGATAGCGATAGCTTGAAGTGCTCCAATCCCTATCATCGATGTCCAGCTGAGATTCTTGTCTTTCGTTTTGGGATATTTCGATAAAAAGAGGATTGCTGCAGTAAATAGTAATCCATATCCTACTGCCTGCAAGCTGCCGAAGGCCTGCTTGACGATATCATTCAGGAAAACTCCAACAAGACCGATTGGAATAGTGGCAACTACTAATCCCGCTGCATACTGCAGGAAGTAGCTTTCTCTGCGCAGTACGCCTCGGCATAATTTTATGATGTCTTTGTGAAATATGAAGAGAACGACAGCCAAACTTCCTAGATGAAGCAGGATGTCAAAAATAACTGGAACTTCTAAACCTAGCCATTGTTGAGCGATGACCAGATGCCCTGAAGAGCTGACGGGCAGCCATTCGGTTATCCCTTGGATGATACCCAGAATAATTGCTTCGATAATGGTTGTCATGATGTTTTTCTCTATTTATTAGGGGGATATATTTCTTTATTTATCTTTATGAGATATCCCTTCAACACTTTCTTTCTGCTTTCTTACTCTACTTTCTCTAAAGCAATAACCTTTATAATTCAATAACTTCACAGACTTTCTCTACAAGCTCTTCTTTCTTTTGTTGATCCCAAATATCCTGCTGGATTTTAGGGTATTGTGGAACTATCTTTAAGAGTGCTATTCGCAAACGTTCCGTAAAATCTTCTTCAGGGTGCTCTCCCAGATCTTCCAGCTTCTGCATGACATCGGTGACGAGGAGAGGCAAGACCATTTCCATCGCTGCTTCTTGTTCGGTGACCATGGGCTGGCTAGAAGTGGTGCATTTTTATATCTTATGGAAGAGATGGAAACGCTTCTCTCTAGAATTCTCAACCCTTATTATTTTTCCAGAATGTATTTAAATAGGCAGCAATCCAAATAGTTTGTGGCAAGAAAAAAAATACGAGAAATTGATGCCAAGAAGATCATCTGCAGCCAGTTAGGCTGGAATTATAAGGGTATTTTAGTAGATTATTCTACAAACTTAGAAACGCTGCCAGCACAATATCCTTGGCTCAATTCTGTGAAGGTTGTGGTAAAGCCAGACCAATTATTTGGCCAGCGGAAAAAGCATGGTTTAGTGCTCGTCAATGCTTCTTTCCATGAAGCGAAAATGTTTATCTCCGAGAAGATGAATGAGACTGTCGTAATAGGAAAGGCCGAAGGAAAGTTGACTCATTTTCTGATTGAGCCTTATGTTCCTCATGACAAAGAATATTACCTATCGTTCGATTCGCAACGAGACTATGATCTGATCCATCTTTCTGACCAAGGTGGAGTTGATGTAGAAAAAAACTGGAATAATGTAAAAACTATTAAGGTATTTCCATTGGACTCACTTGACGATTCAGCGTTAGGGCAGCTTTCCGCCAATGTGTTGATTCAAGGATTTATCAAACAGCTTTTTTCTTTTTTTAGGAATCTTGATTTTTCCTATTTGGAGATCAATCCGTTTGTCGTGTCTTCCAGTAAAGCAGATAATAAAGATAACAAAAACCCCATCTTCATGCTGGACATGGTCGCTCAAGTTGATGATTGCGCAGCCTTCAAAAATACCAAAGCATGGAAAAAGTTGGAATTTCCTGCAGAATTTGGGAAAAAAAAATATCTTGAAGAGAAGCATATCGAAGAGCTTGACCAAAAAAGTGGAGCTTCATTAAAATTAACGATCCTTCATCCGGAAGGGAAGATCTGGAATATTTTGGGCGGGGGCGGTGCTAGCATTATCTATCTGGACATGATCGCCAATCTCGGTAAAGGTGGAGAAATCGCCAATTATGGCGAAGCTAGCGGAAACCCTTCTGCCGAGGAATCGTATGAGTATGCTAAGTCTATCATCAGCTTAATGCTCCAGCATCAAGGAAAAATCTTATTCATCGTTGGGGGAATAGCTAATTTCACGGATGTGCGAGAGACATTCAGTGGTTATTGCCGAGCTTTGCAAGAATATGGGACGGAGCTTCGGGAGCGAGGCGTAACTATCTTTGTACGCCGCGGCGGGCCGCATTATGAAGAGGGATTACAGCAGATAAAGACGACTGCCGAGCAGCTGGAAATTCCACTTTTAGTTCATGGCCCGGAAATATCGATGCCAAAAATCATCCAAATAGCGGAGAGCAGCTTATGAGATTAGAACCTTACGAATTGTTCAACAATGAATCGACAGCATTTTTCTATAATCTGAAAGCTAAACCTATCCAGCACATGCTTGATTTTGATTTTCTTTCTCGGCGTGAAAAGCCGAGCGTTTCTGCCATAATCCATCCTGGGGGGAAGGGCTATCATAAATGCTTCTTTGGCGGAAAGCAGATGTTGATCCCCATCTATTCCTCCCTGAAAGATGCGATAGAAAAACATCCGGACACCTCATCATTGATCAATTTCGCTTCATTTCGCTCAGCTTTTGATTCTACGAAAGAAGCATTAGCTGCAGCGACGATAACAACTATTACCATCGTTGCTGAAGGCATACCGGAACGGCAGACCAAGGAGTTGATTGCGTTGGCTAAACAGAAATGTAAGGCGCTGATCGGGCCGGCTACCGTCGGTGGAGTGGTTGCCGGGCAATTCCGTGTGGGAAACGCCGGAGGGATGAACGAAAATATCATCCATGCTAAACTGTATCGGCCAGGCAGTGTCGGTTTAGTGTCAAGGTCTGGGGGGATGATGAACGAATTTTTTAACATTCTCTCTCGGGCTGCTGATGGGATCTATGAAGGCATGGCTATAGGTGGAGACCAATTTCCTGGTTCTACGATGCTCGATCACTTGCTTCGTTATGAAGCAAATCCAAAGGTCAAGATGATCGTGGCTTTAGGAGAAGTTGGTGGCAGGGCTGAATATGATATTATCGCTGCAAAAAAAGCTGGCTTATTGACAAAACCAATGGTGATGTGGGTTTCCGGAACTTCAGCATCCATCTTTCCATGGGAAGTGCAGTTTGGCCATGCTGGAGCGAAAGCAGGCTCTGCAGAAGAATCGGCAGCGGCAAAAAATAAGGCGCTTCAGGATTCTGGCATCATCGTTCCAAGGTCATTTGAAGAGTTTGAAGAGGTTATCCGAGAAACATTTAAAAATCTGGTGCAGTCTGGAAAACTACCTATGCAAATACCTATGGCTAAAGAGAGTATAGCTCAAGAGATTTTACCTCCTGAAATACCTGCACGGAAAGAAACTCATTTTATTAGTACCATCTCTGATGATCGGGGTGAAGAGCTGCTCTATGATGGGATTCCTGTGCCAAAACTTATTGCTCAAGGAGCTGGCATTGGAGATATTATCGGCTTATTGTGGTTGAAGAAGAAGCTTCCTCGATCGTTTAGCGGATTTTTAGAGTTGGCCATTGTGCTGACGGCCGATCATGGTCCTGCCGTCAGCGGGGCGCATAATGCTATCGTGGCAGCCAGAGCAGGGAAAGATGTCATTTCCAGTTTGATATCTGGCTTGGCAACAATCGGACCGAGGTTTGGGGGAGCGATCGATGATGCTTGCAAATATTTCAAGAAAGCGCATGATCAAAAGAAGGATCCTGCCGATTTTGTGCAGGAGATGAAGGATGCAGGGATTCTTATCCCTGGTATTGGGCACAGAGTTAAATCCTCTAAAAATCCAGATCACCGAGTAACTTTACTCAAAGAATATGGCAAGAAGAATTTTTCAACAACCTCTTATCTGAAATATGCCTTAGCTGTTGAGCAGGTGACGCTACAAAAAGCTGATAACCTCATCTTGAATGTCGATGGCTGTCTTGGAGCGTTGTTCCTTGATGCTCTCGTCTCTTCCAGTTTATTTACTGCAGAAGAAATCCAAGAGATCGTTGATGTAGGGTATATGAATGGCTTGTTTGCGGTAGCCAGAAGCATCGGGATGATCGGTCATATCCTTGACCAGAAGCGTCTTGGAGAAGGATTGTATCGGCATCCGACGGATGATATTTTGTATGTGAAAGGATGAAGAGCGAGAAAAACGGTCAAAATTTCGATATCAAATGGATGAACAGGCAAAACGGGAAAAGCCATCACTTATCTGGAACGGGCTAAAGAATTTGTGTTTGAGATGAAGAAGTTATTATAAATGCATTTTTATTTTTTTATTCAATCTTCTTCTTTGCTTTTCTCTTTCTTTCTCGTATATTCTTAATCTCTTTGCCTTTTCTTTATCACCTAATAGTACCTCATTTTCAAAAAACTGATGGGCATCCCACCCCTTTTCTCTAGCTTTTAACCGTCTCCGATTATATTTCCAAATATCGTAACTCATCGCTAAATCTCTATACTCCCTCCTAACATTTTCTATTTTATACCCGAGAACATAGCCAAAATTTTCAACGAAAAGTTCTAATTCACTTATTCCTTCAGTATAATAGACACCGACTCTTTTTCTTCTCTTGTCACCCAGTTCATTCAGTTTTTCGCAACATGCATCCAATCCTATGTTTCCATAAATCCTCCCAGGAAAATAATCTGTTGGGGAAAAGGGGATTTCAGGTTTATTATACCTCGCTGCTGGATTGTAGTCATGTAGGTGATCCCATAACGTGTCCCGCATATATAAATAATGACGGTTTAGCTCACACATTCTACTCCCTTCGTCCATTGCATTTTTTAATCGTTGATATAGCTCCATTTTCTACCAACCAGTGAGTAAATCAACCAATATATCTAATTTTACCCTGCATACGCAGGAATAATGGCAAAATATTTAAAGAAAAACAGATTTTTTAAGGAAAATGTGGTCAGCAAAATACAAAATTAAGCACAGGAACTGCTTACTTACTCCGCTTTGCGTCAAGCATAAAGTTACAGATTTTGTCTATCTGTTAAACTCTTGGAAAACAAATAAATTCTTTTACTATACAGAGCTTCACATCTTGCAGGGAAAAGAAGAAAACAAAAAGAATTTTCTCAAAGACTTGAAGAAAAGAAAAACAATAAAGAAAGTTGAGCAAACAGGAAATTATATTTTTACCCTCAACGAAGAGCTGCCAGAAAAAGAATATTACACTCTTCCTTTTGATCCCCAATTCATCCAACCTAAACCAATCATAGTTAAATCTGATGGATTTGAATATTGGGAGTTAGCCTGCTGGGATAAAAAACCATTAATGAAGATTCTGGATGTTCCAGTGTTCAAAGTTTATCTAAGAAGCATAAAGAAAACTAAAATTTTAGATATATTTTTACCTTCCATTTATCCAAAGTTAGCCCCCAAACAAAAAGAAGCAATTGAATTGGCAGTCAAGGGGGGATATTATGATTACCCCAGAAGAATAGATTTAGAAGGGCTGGCCAAAATTGCTAAAGTGAAAAGACAAACAGTACAAGAGAATCTACGGCGTGCAGAGAAGAAACTTGTTCCTTTTCTTACAGAGAATATACGTTAGCTAGGGGATTTAGCAAATAACCATCACAAATTCTTCAACGTCAACACTTCTCTGCCGAAATCTTTGCTCCAGTTCTTTAATTTGTCGTGTTCTGTCGTTTTTACGATCAGATGAGCATCGATCTTGTCTTGGTAAGGATCAAGATATTTTGCATGGAAATGCTTTTCGATGATATCTTTCGACAAGAACGGGTCGTAGGCAAAAACATCAACACCTTTCTGCTGCAACTCTTTGATGAGGTGTTTCACCCGTGAGTTTCTGAAATCATTGACGTTAGGCTTAAACGTCAGCCCCAGCAATAATACTTTTTTCCCCTGATTTATTTCTGCTGTACTCTCTAGAATCTGAAAAATCTTGCTGCTATAATGCTGGTGCATCTGGTCGTTGATCTTTCTTCCTGCGAGAATGACTTCCGGAGTATAACCCAATTCTTCAGCTTTATGGGTGAGGTAATAGGGGTCCACGCCAATGCAATGGCCACCAACTAGGCCGGGATGATACTTATGGAAATTCCATTTTGTGCCGGCAGCTTCCAAGACATCATAGACATTAATGTTCATCTTGTCAAATATCATTGCTAACTCATTCATCAAGGCGATGTTTAAGTCTCTTTGGATATTCTCGATAACTTTAGCACCTTCTGCCACTTTGATGCTTGGCGCTTTGTGGGTTGTTGTTACCCTGCTATACACATAATCGATGGCGGATAAGCTCTCTCCATCAATCCCCGAAACTATCTTTGTTACTCTATTGATCGTATGCTCTTTATCTCCTGGATTGATTCGTTCAGGAGAATAGCCCACTTTAAATCCTTCTTTGCATTTCATTCCAGAATATTTTTCAAGGATTGGGACACAAATATCTTCGGTAACGCCAGGATAGACGGTACTTTCATAGACGACGATGCTGCCTTTCGACATATGTTCTCCTATCGTTTGAGAGACGGAAGTAAGGCAGGAGAGATCAGGCTTGTTCTGTTCATCGATAGGAGTGGGAACACAGGCGATAATAACTTGAGCTTTAACTATCTGCTGCGGATCGCTAGTAAAGATAATGCTCTCTGACTTTAACAGTGCAGTATCAACTTCGGAAATGTCATCGGAACAATTATTTAATCTTGCAATCCGTTCTTGGTTGACATCAAATCCTATGACATTAAAATGCTTGCTGAGCTCTACTGCTAGTGGTAATCCCACATAGCCTAAGCCTACAACACATATTGTTTTTATTGCTTCCGTCATTTTGCTGTTATCACTTTTTTCCGTAGTAGGTCTTTTCTATGATCTGCTCTTGTCTACCTCTTGCTGGTAATCTTGATACCATGCTACAAACTCTTTGATCCCTTGCTCTATCGATACTTTTGGCTGCCAACCAAGAACGTCTTTTGTCTTCTGGATGTCGGCAAAGGTAGCAGGAACATCACCTTGCTGCAATGGAAGGAAGTTTTTTTTAGCTGTTTTGCCTAGTTCTTTTTCAATACAAGAGATAAAGTACAACAATTCTACAGGCTTATTATTCCCTAAGTTTAAGATATGGTAGCCTTGCACACGATCTAATGATCGTAGTATGCCATCAGTAATATCGGAAATATAGGTGAAATCTCTTTTATGGTTTCCTTGATTGTAAACATCGATAGGCTTGTTTTCCGTCATCGCTTTGGTAAATTTGAAGAGAGCCATGTCCGGCCGTCCCCAGGGGCCATAGACGGTAAAAAAGCGCAGCCCTATACAATTGAATCCGAACAGTTTATGGTAAACATGAGCATACAGCTCATTCGCTTTCTTGGTGGCAGCATACAAGCTGATGGGATGATCGACAGGATCATCAACAGAAAAGGGAACTTTAGTATTTCCTCCGTACACGGAGCTTGATGAAGCAAATACCAGATCTTTGATATTATATTTTCTCATCAGCTCTAGGATATTTAATGTACCCAGGCAGTTTGCCTGCTCGTAGGCAAAAGGATTTTCTAAAGAATATCTTACGCCAGCCTGGGCTGCCAAGTGGCATACTTTGATGAATTTGTGGTTCTGAAAGACTTTTTCAAGCTCTCCATAATTGGAGATGCTGACTTGGTAAAAACCACTTAATTTATCCTTGATACGCGCTAAGCGAGCTTTTTTCAAGCCAACGTCATAGTAGCTGTTCATATCGTCGATGACTACTACCTGGTCTCCACGTTCCAAGAGAGCTTTAGCTACGGCGTTTCCGATAAATCCTGCACCACCGGTAACGAGGATATTCATGGTTCTGCTCTCACCACCTGTTCTAAGTCTTTTAAAGAGCCCAGATCAAATCTTCCTGAATTTTTTGTGTAAGCATACATTGTTTCCTTCTGCATTAACCATTGAATGAATTGTCCGGGAGCATCGTATAACGCTCGAGCTTCATGATGGGATAATTTCTTTTCTTGAGCTTCTGCAGCTTTTTCATCTAAGAATTGTTCCAGCAAAATATCATTTGCTTTTTCGCTAAGGATATAAAATGCTGCGCACCTCCATCCTTCATCCCTAAACCCAGCAGGTACCTCTTGCGGGGTCTCATAGAAGGCAGTAACTCTTCCATTATCATCGAAAGAAACGACTCCTTTTTTGGTAAGATCATCCGTTCGATAGCAGCCGAGAACGGTATGTTGTCCATGGCTTTCATAAAAATCTATGGCCTGATGAAGATCAAAACCATAGAATAGCACATCACAAGCTACCGTTACTAACGGACCATGGAACTGAAATTCTTTTGCAAAATATTCCCAATCTTTTACTGTTCCCTGCCGGTCTTCATCTCTCCTAGACTGATTATGGCCCAGCAAGACGTTTCTTCTCGTAGCTGCTTTCCAAGCAGTAAATTGAGGGTAATGCATCGCATTTGAGCCGATAGCCATGGTGCAGATTCTTTGGTCCCTGCTAAGGTGCTCAATCCAATATCCCGCGATGGTCGGGTCGTCAGCTGACAGATCCGGAAGAGATTCTCTCGGCAAAGGAATAAGTCCTTTTGAGTTTCCATCGAAATGGGAAAAACGCTCCGAGCTATCTTCGTTAATATCCTTCATCAGCCTCGATCCAAAGCCACCAGCAAGGATCAATGCATTTATGATCATCGTCTTCCTACCCCATAATATTCAAAGCCTTCATCATTCATCAGTTCAGGCTCGTAGATGTTTCTGCCGTCAAACATTACTTTTTCTGCCATCTCTTTTCCTATCTCGGAGAAATGAACGTTTCTAAATTCATCCCATTCCGTCAGCAAAATTATTGCGCTGCTATTTTGTACTGAATCTTGGATGTTATGGCAATAGGTTATCTGATCACCAAATAACGCTTGAACTTCGGGCAGGGCAATAGGATCGCTAACTTTTATCTTTGCTCCTCGTTTCAATAATTCAGTGATGATCGTCAATGCGGGAGCTTCTCGGATATCAGATGTTTTTGGCTTAAAGGAAAGGCCCCAGATAGTAAGTGTCTTTCCTTCGATATTTTCCCAGCGCTGTTGGATTTTATGGAGAAGAATCGTCCGCTGTCGTGTGTTAAGAGCATCAACTTCTTTCAGCAGTTTGGCATCATAGCCTTTTTCTCTTGCCACGTGGTAGAGGGCGCGAACGTCTTTGGGAAAACAGCTTCCTCCATAGCCAATCCCTGCCTGTAAAAATTTAGGGTTTATCCGGTAGTCCATGCCCAGAGCTTGGGCAACAATCCTCACATCTGCTCCAATGGTATCACAGATGTTTGCTATCTCATTGATGAAACTTATCTTTGTGGATAAGAAGGAGTTATTGGCATACTTGATCATCTCTGCCGTCTCCCAGTCTGTTTCAACAACCGGAATGTACATGCGTACCCGTCCGGTGTATATCTTTCTGATAATGCTAAAGGCCTTACTTGTCTGCGCTCCCACGACGATCTTGTCGGGATGAGTGAAATCATACACTGCTTTCCCTTCTGCCAAAAATTCTGGGTTTGAAACAACTTCAACTTCTGTCAAGGGGTTTATTTTCTTGATAAGGAGATGGCATTGTCGTGCTGTTCCCGGGGGAACGGTGCTTTTGTTGATCAAGAGCTTGTTGCCTTGGGCAAACTTTCCCACGTTTTCTGCAACGGAAAAGACATATTGCAGATCTGCAGAGCCATCTTCTTTTCCTGGCGTTCCCACGCAGTTGAAGATGACTTCCCCAAATGCTATCGCTTCAGGGATGTTCGTAGAGAAGGTGAGTCTTCCTTTTTCTTTGTTCTGCAGGACAAGCTCTTTTAATCCTGGCTCGTAAAAAGGGATAT